>Ga0065711_1029421_pt1 | contig 36254 bp, 25 predicted proteins | sample Hoacrofraction12_FD_59098 | JGI IMG/M metagenome (GOLD analysis project Ga0065711, IMG submission 59098) | Hoatzin crop microbial communities from Cojedes, Venezuela - Epithelial fraction 12 v2 (version 2) | ecosystem: Host-associated > Birds > Digestive system > Esophagus > Crop | place...
CTGTGACGGTTACTGTGGGCAACCAGTGGGGGGGGGGGCTGAAGTAAGGCGCCTCTTTCAGTCCCCTCAGATTCCCTCCTCATCTTCACCAACCCCTCTCACTTCTCCCATCAGCCCCTACACATTTAAAGAAATAAACCCTGTTTTGACACCTCTGACATGCAAAAGTAAATGTAAAGAGGATGTTTGAGATATGTGGCCTCTGTCCCATTCAGCATCTTTCTTTTAATAAAGGAAGGACAAAGTGAATTTCCCGGGAGCTGCCTTTAAGACACACACAAAAAAGGAATAAACAAATAATAAATGTAAAAAATAGCTTTCTTTTTTTTTTTTTAAATGTCAAGCAGAAGAGTAGTTGAAGGGTTTTAAACTGGATATTCTGTAGGGTTCTGTGTTCCAGCAGAATAGCTAGGCAAGCATGGAGGGACACGAATCCCAGCCTGTCTGTAACCATTCCCCACCACTGCCTCTGAGGTCAGGAAATAGCTGTCTGCTGCCAAGAGAGAGAAACAGGACCCAGCACTAGGAATTGACAAAGCACATCGCACACAGCCATCGGGTGAGGTAGAATCTTTGGGCACTTCGGTTCTGTTGGTTTGTTTTTGCTTTCTTTTTTTCCTTCTGGATTTTGCTGCAAATTAGGTCCTTGAGGAAACTTTATTTTTAATGTTTGTGTGTGTGTTTTTAATATGTTTGTATCATTGTGTTTACAAAGCCTTATCTGAGAACTGGGAGTCTCCCTGTTCTTCCCAGTCCTTTTCGAACCTCATTCAAGTTCCAGTCTCCCGCCAGTGTTGCTGCCACTTCCACCCTGCTACTTCAGGTATCTTTAGGTTGCATCATTCCAGCCAACGCTTGCCGTTTAGCTGCACTAGGAGGTCGTGGAGCAGGTTCATAAGCTATGATCTTCTCTTCAGTGTACTAGGCCTTGAGCTGGTGCGAACAGACGGGCTGGATACCAGCTGAGGAGCTGGGACGGGGTCTCTTGAGAAGTTTTTAGCAGTTAAGTTTGTCTTCTGTTCCTGGAGGTGGAAATCGATAAGCAGGGGGCCAAGGGCAAAGAGCGACGTGTTGCCTGGAAGGTTTCTGTAGCAGCCACATTCCCTCTTCCTGGCCATCGGTGAGTGGTTATTTAAAACTTTATGAGAGCTTATCTTTAGCTCTCATCGAAAGGCCGGCCACTTGAGCGTGTGCCCGAGCATCTGTGGCAGTTGCTGTTCGAGTCCAGATGCCCAGCTGTTGCAGCTGGGAGCCCTCAGAGCAGCTCGATGGGTCAACAGCAGCTGAGAATCTCTCAGACAGTGCGGATTTCACAGTCACTCACTCCTTCAGGAATCTGCCTTTGTGCAAATAGTCGAGAGAGAGCCTGATGGTTTCCCACCCTTCCTCAGACGCCTGCTGCCTCAGATTTGAGAAACCAGATGCCATGAGTGGTCTTTGAATGAATTTAGGAGTCCGAGCTTCTGTGACAGTCAGCAGGATCTAGGAATTGAAGTACCTTCTGGGATTGAAAGTCTTTTAGCCCAGGTATTGGAGGCTTACTATTTTCAGGACACGGAGAACAAATCTGCTCCATTAGATTCCCACTTAGCTGGAGGGCTAGGCGGTCCCAAGGACTTGGCCTGTCTCTTAGCACAGAGAGTTTTTCCACACGCAGTAAACCCAGCGTTACTTCCACTGTCTGTATGCCCTGGCACTTGGCTGCATCTTCTGCTTTCTCTTCTGTTTGTACTTTGCCACGTACATTGATCTTGTTTTTCCATATTTGTGAGTATTTTCTTAAATGGTGTTTACAGGTTCCTGTAGTGAAAAAAACTAAATATATGAAGGCTTCTAAGAAAAAAGTACCAAATTTGTTGCTATGAATTATCAATGCTGGGATTTGCAAAGGATCTGGAAGCGACACAGGTACCCAAACCCTCCCAGCTTCAGCACCTGATTCCTTTAGGCCCCTTTGAACACAAAAGTTAAGAAAAACATTGCCATATTCATCCATGCATTTTGCATTTAGGTTTAACTCTTGGGTCTTTTAGTTTTGCATAAAAGAGTTTGCACTTTGTTTGTTAAGTAATCCGTGAACTTAATATATATTGCAGCTATTTTTTTTCACCTGTATGTTAAAATCAATTTGAACGAGTTGGGGAGAAAAAAAAAGAATTGCAGATCTGTTTCAATTCTACGAAACACTTGCGGCTCTTCAGTATTCACTTAAGTCTTCCTTTTTTTTTTCCTTCACTGACTCATGATGACTTTTTAGTTTTAATTTGTTCTTCAAAAGGAAAAAAAAAAATCACAAAAAAAGTTTTGCAGGCTATGTAAGCATGTTTTTTCCTGTGAGAGCTCGTCTGCTTTGTGTCTGTTTAATGAATGTCATATGTAAATGCTTAAAGGAAAAAAAAAAAAGACGATGACTTAATTAATTAACCGCAGTGACTTGAAGCTCTAAAAATAAAAAAAAAAAAGTAGGATTTAATACTAGCTGGATTTAACCCTTGGATTTGTGATTGTGAACCATGAGTGGAGGAGCTGTAAGTGCTAAAGCTGATCCTGTGTGTAGACAAAAAGAAGTACTGATATTTGACCATTGTCTCAATGGCAAAAAACCCCACCCCAACCCCAAGTCTTGTGTTTTATTCCTTAAGAACTCTGTGTTATATTACCATGGGAACTCCTAATAAAGACAAAATGTTGTTGTTTCACTAGGTGCATCTGTATCTCAAGGTGATACGTGTTCTGTGTAACTGCATAGCGTGGCTGGCACCTTCAACAGATAAAAACTGGCCGAGCTCCGATACCACTGCTGGTGGAGGCTGATGGTAGCCCTGTATAGGACTGAGATGTGCGGTAGCCATGGTGCCTTGGAAAATGGCGATGGTCAAGAGGAATAAATGGTCCACAGTGTAATTTCAGAGAAAAATGAGTCTCTTCTCAGGGCAGTTGTCTGTTTAGAACAGTATTTGGCAAAATGGAGACATTTGCCTGAAAAATCCTGATTCTGCATTGCAGAGATCACTGATGAAATGCGTGCAAAAGAAGCTAAAACTGTTGGCATCGCCATCAGCCCTCCAGTGTGTTTCTACTTGGACCCTTGTAACAGCAGTGGAGGAGGGGAGAGAAAGTACAGCCGTAAATAGAAGCCACACACAGATAACTGAATGGGGAGTGTTGGAGCTGGCTGGAGAAATGCCAGTGAAACTCTCGGTGGTGGTTGGGTTTTAGTGCTGCAGAGATGCTGAGTGAGATCGCAGCGGATGGTGGGAAAGGCTCAGAAAGAGCCAGCGTCGCTGTCAGCTGCCCAGGCTGTTGGTTGCTGCGTCCCTACATCCACCAGATAGACCCTCTTGGTGGTCTTCCCCCAGATCCGAGCACAGCTGGAGTTTGCAGATGACTGTGGTGATGTTCAGCTCTTGTTCCTCATCTGAACAGAACCAAATGTTTAAGCGGTCTGTGAAATGCAGTTAGCTTTCTCCACACAGCTTTAAACCCAATGCCCCTATCCAGTGGAACGTTTTAAGAGGGTTTTGTTTCTGTCTGTTCAGGAGGGACAATGGTCACCCACTGGTTAAAAGATTTCTGGTTAATGTGGGGATCCTGGCTCTGTCACCAATAACACGCAGTTATTGGCATCTTAAATTAGATACTAGCATATATGCTATCAAATCCCACAGAGCAGGGTTAGTGGGTCACCGTCTATGAGATTTATTAGCTTGTCCCAACAATAATATCCCAGTGAAAGATAATTCAGCCTAAAGCACTGGTGTTTAGTTAACATGCATCTGCAGAGCTTCCATGTGTTTTTATCATTGTTTCTTCCTCCAGTGCCTAAACTGCAAAGAAAGAAACCACTTCCCCTGGAAATCAGTTCCAGGGACTCAGTGAAACTGGTCCGTGTTGGAACAGGACAAAAAAAAATCGACTGAAGCGTATAGAAGTTTTTAAGGTCAAGAAGTCGTCATCAACAGCCAGATCTAAACCTAATGCGTACTTGGGAACCAAGCCAGTGAGCAATCTCGGGAAGGTACGCAGGTCAGCGGGGCAGTGCTGGTTTGCTGCTACAGAAGAGCACTGGAATAGTCATATTTTGTCAGCCTGTTAATCCAGGTAATTCCTTAAGATGGCAGCGATGAGGCCCAGCTCATGGCTCATTAGTTATGTGCTGATTTAATTCTCTACAGACCTCCCATTGACTGATCTGTGGCCACGCATATGAGACCCAATACAGATGTAATCTGACCTGTACATTGGTACACAATTAGTGGCTAAGAGGAGGATGAATCTGACTCGGTGACCTGGAACACAAGCTGTCAGCTCATGAGGAGAGGTGGGTTGTCAGAGCTGAGGACAAAGAGGCTTGATTTATTCCTCCGTGGCAGGGTGTTGGGAGCAATAATTGTCACATCTCAGCTGTCCTGCTTCAGGAAGGGCCGAGACCTAGCACAGGATTTCCAAAGCCAAGGCTTCTCTGACCCTAGGACTCATTTATGTCTACAGCTATATGTATATTCTAGATACATGTGTAGAAGCATACATACATAACATCTCTCCAACCCAACTAGTTTTGCGGCAAAGTTAATGAGTGCTATTTTGCATTACCTGCAGGCTAAACCCAGTGTTTCTGCAGCTGAATACCTTCCACAGCAGTAATTCGAGGGTGTCTGAGTGCACAGGCCCCCCCGAGGCTCCGTGGCAATGTGGACTTAGTTGCTTTGCACTTCAAAAAACCTCACTGTTGGGTAACCCTTAGTGTGGGTTACCATGATTGGCAACTTCACAGGGGCGGGGAACATGGTGTCACGCTCCTAAGGTACTACATATGACTCTAAATAGCTTGTGCAGGACAAAAATCTTATTAATTAATATTAAGTTTCATTAACTTAAATTTTCCAAGATTTTTATGACTCTAAAAAATAGAGTACTTTGTACTTTTATCTGCTTGCTCTACAGGGTTGCACACTACGGCTTCAGAACCGGGTTTCTCCCTTCTTTTGGCACAGAAGGTGCCTGTGGAGCTCACTGCCATTAGGTGGCAGCAGGACATGCAAAAATGGAAATGCAAACTCCCTTGGGGCTCATGGATCAGTTTAAGAATGATGTAGGATGTAATAAATGTAAAGCATGTTCAGGGCTTATGATTACTGTGACAGAGAGATGACATACACATATATCCTTTCTATTATATTCATACTTTGGATAGTATTTCAACGTTCAAAAGATATGAATCATTTGAGTGTGTTCTGTTATAGTTCAAGCCTAACAAGACATCCTCCTGTAATAAAATACAGAGCAAGCCATGAACTTTATCAATTTAGTTACAGGAAGAAAAAAACCCAAACATTCTTTTTTTAGGCAGATTTTGTCTTTTCTACACAAAAGCATGATGTCCAAGAGCAGAGGTAAGGTAGGTTTGAAGAAATGGCAAGGTTTGCCTTGCTCTAAACTGGTTCTGTTTCTTCCCTGCCATTTCCTGTCCCTTTTCTGGAGTTAACAGATTTTTTGGTTTTACCTTAGTGCAGCCGTTTCCTGCATAAGAAGTTACCAGTGGAGGAGGAAAAATAGTTTATCATAGTAGTTGTTCCACTCATTTCTCAATGAGAAAATAGCAAAAAACTAGAAGTGCAAAAAGCCCCTAATGATTCTTCCTCTATAACCTGGAAAACATGCAGATTTTTTACTCCGTGCTGTTTTTACCAGTAGCATGAGAAGTTTTCACTTAAAAACCTCCCCACGCTCAGAGAAAACTGAATGGTTTTGTTTCTTGTAAAAAATAAAATCTAATTCTACTGAGCACTGAGCTATGCCACCATCTCTTTCCAAGAGCTGGCTGCTGGCTAATATCTGCAGGAGAATCATTTCCATTTTTGCTATTGCTCTACTATTCCTCTTTCTTCTCTTAAAACCAAAAACTTTGCCAGCTGACTGCTCTGCAGTTGGAGGAGATTGTCTGTTTTTTCTCGCATATAACACAGGCCAGAGAAGTTGCCCTCTGCTAGCTCCGATAGGTTGTGGTTGACTTACAGCCTTGGCACTCTGTGAATTTACCACGGTGTACCCAAGCGTGTTGTTCTTTCCACAAGTGTTTTTTTTCAGCTATTAACCAATAAAACTTGCCAGACGCCTTACAGTGAGGCTTTTCAGTGCTGACTTGTGAAGCCTCAAATGGCAGAACATCCCTTGGTTATTTATTCCATGGATTAATTGTCTTCATGGTTAATTTTTTCCCCGCTTCTGGTTTGAATTGGCCTGCCCTTCAGTTCTCACCAGTCATTCTTGTTACAGCTTCCCACAGCAGAAGAAAGATCCCGATAGGGCCTGTGTGGGACGGTTCCCTGGCGTGGTAGCACTTTGAAACCCGATGGCTCAGCTGCCGAGCCCAACGCGCGGCTCTGGCCGTCTCCCACCCCACATCCCGCCAGGTCTGCAAACACCACCACACTGAATATTTACAAGCTTAGACAGCTAATGTGTGCTGGTGAAGGCTGCGATGCCCTCCCCTCGCTGACCCCGTGCTGTTCCTCTGAGTTACAGTCCAGCTAGCCCAAACGGATGAAAGTGCGTTACTGCAGAGGATTCATAGCACCAGCTAAAACTGTGGGAAGATCTGACCCGACGAGCCTGCGTTCTTCAGGCTTTGGCTATGGATGCGGATTCCTGTTGCTGGTATATGTAAGTGCATGCTGAAAATGAAGAACCTCTTTTTGCAGCAGTTTTGTTTTTAAAGTTGCAAATAAGGTCAATATTTGCTTCCCTTAAGTGCACTTTAAAAAGTAATAATGCTTATTGGCCCAAATTAAGTTGCTCTTTTTTTTCCGTGTAAACTGTGAGTAGAAGAGTCATCATACTTAACCAGTAGTGTTGAATTGTTAGGGTTAGAGTGTAGAGGATGACAAGAAATTCATGCTTCAGTGTGCAGGACAGACCCCATACAGCAATTGAGGGCATTTATATTTAACGTCTGTCATGCAAAATGACTCTAAAATATCCAGGTGCAGCCAGACTTACAGCATTCCAATACAAACTGTTGCTTACTCACAGCTAGGTGGTACAGAAACGGGGTGTGATGATTACAGCTGCGCCAATAACATGCAAAACTACTTCAGCTGTTAGCCCAGAAAATCACACAGTAGGTTTTTTTACATAAAATGATTAGTTAAATTGCTAACTAGACTCTATTTTCTATCATTCTTAGTCTTATTCTAAGTCGAAAATGAAAATTGCAGCCTCAGAGGCTCTTCTGTTCATCAAAACCACCAGGTACCTGCTCCTTAGGGCTGCTTCCCACAGGAGGGCACCAGACACACATTGTTTAGCTGCGTTTCTACCAGTTTCCGAGGCTGTTGCTCCCTCCTATTCACATTACTTCCTCCAGAAACAGGTATGGACCTGCTAAAACACAAAGTACACGGGCCTTGGCATTTGTGTATCTGTTACGCTTTTCAACACCAGAACCTGCTGTGTTTTACTTTGTCCTGGATTAGATAGATACTGGTTCATAGACAACTGAAATGATATCTTTTTTTTTTTTTCCCCCTATTAAAATGGGCTGTAAGTGTGATAGGGAATCATCCGTTTCCACAGAATTATAGAATGGTTTGGGTTGGAAGGGACCTTAAAGATCATCTCATTCAAACCCCCCTGCCGTGGACAGGGACATCTTCCACTAGACCAGGTTGCTCAAAGCCCCGTCCAACCTGGCCATTTTCATTGCATTTTTTAATTCACACACAAAAATCTGCAGAAAAGCTATAGTTTTACTAGTGATTTCCTGACACCCCCATCAGAGTCACGCCGTAGGCTTTTTGTACAGATTCTTGCAAGATTTTTGTTGTAAGACAGTCAAAATGTGATGAAAACTGCTGCATCTCTCTCCCTTAATGATATTAACTAAGCAGGAACATGTCCTGGTTTATTTATGCATCTCTTAGTAGATTTTTCCTACTACAAGACAAAGACAAATGTAGCATGGGAGAGGTAGAGAGGTCTGGAGGTGGGTGCCACCTTGGTGGAGCATTGCATTTCTGGGATGGGCAGGGGAAGTCAGCTGCCAAGTCAAACAGCAGCCCGGGGTTGAACAGGGACTAGATGACATTCAAATGTCACAGCTCATCAGCTACACTCAGGCTTCTGCCTCCAAGTCCCAGACAATTCCCAGGGATGGCTTGCTTTTTGTGATACTTTAAAGAGCAGGCACATCATGAGATTTAAAGTGGCCTCCCTTTCCAGGCCATTTCGTATTACCTCTTGGTCAGAGAGAAATGTGAAGTCCCAGAGGACTCGGCCCAGCTGGGCATTTCAAGGCTGAGACCCAAATTATCTGTAGATAGACCAAAGCTCTACAGAAGACCCTGTGGTTTGCTCCCCTTTGCTCTCCTACCCTCTCTAAAGGTTGTCTGGTGATAGGACCAAGCTTTCCCAGGCTCTGGGCCAATTCTGTAATGAACTACCATCCCACATATTTGCTTTAAGCCAGTTGTATTTTGTCCTTTCCTCTAACAAATTTGCAGCAGCCTCGCTGCTCAGTGTAGGAAAGACCTTACAGAGGCTAAGGGGGCTTCACTGCGACCAGGGCTTAGTAGTCAGTTTGAAGTCTCCTGAGATTTTATATTTTAAGAAACTCAGTGAAAAAACTGTCTCTCTCATAGCATCTCATGGTCATCCTGGAAGTGAGCCCTTCCTGACTCTGCAAGCATGGAGGCTTGGAGGAATCAGCCTCCTGCGAACCTCACTCCTATAATTAGACCCATATATTGTGCCCATATAGAGACGTAACTGGGGCTGGAAGGTTTCTTCTGTTCATCTCCAGATGTGTCTCCTGCCTCAGCCGAGGCAAATGCTAGGATTAACAGCTCCTAACAGGCAAGGTCATTCAAGACATCCGCTGCTCCTAACAGCCACAGCAAGGGTGCAATTGCTTTGCCTCATTCGTGGGTATCACTGAGGTTGTGCTCCTGCAGGTGACATTCTTTATCCTCTCCGCATGCTAAGGAGGAACTTGTTTGTTTGCAATAGACTATTTTTACCATACCTGAATTCATTAATCTCTCCAAAAATAACGTTGAAGGCACATGCATAAAAAAGCATGCTTTCAGCTTGCCATGGACAGGACTAAGCACCCCCAGATAGGACTTTACTGACGGCATTGATTTAGTATTTTTGCATGAACGCAAAATCAAATGCTAGAAAAGCACAAGTGAGTAAACTTTATCTGAAAAGGGGGGAGGAAAAGGACCTCTTTTCCCAGAGCTACCATTGATTTACTGTGATGAGAGTTTTAATCAAAACCCTTGTACCTTTAAGCCATAAGTCATTAGAGGAGAGTAGGGACAATCTTTCTGAGGACTTGCTGACACCCTGAGCTTTCAAGATTATTAATCAAAAATGTGGTATTGGAGGAAGGATTTGGGGGGGTTTGGGGTATTTTTTTTTTTTTTGCAGGCACCACTAAACTGCCAAATAATGTCAGATGGCAGAGAACAATGTGAATCCCCCATAGAGATCTATAAATAACAGCTATAAACGTGCCTCATAAATTACTCAAAGGGTTATTTTCTCCTACCCGCATTCCCTCCCTCACGTTCAAATTCAGTTTTATTCATCTGATTTCTCACTCTGCGCTGCTGCGGGGGAAGCTTGGGTAGAAATCTCTAAACGGACAAGGCTGCAGCTCTGCAGGGGAGGTTTCCACTGTAATAGGCACAAACTGGAGGGAGGGAATATTTCTGGTTTAGACTTTTGAGAAGGATGGACAGAAGGTTTAAGACAAGCTAAACAGTGACAACGGAGTGGAAAAGTCCTGCCCAGCATCCCAAAATAACTCAGTGGGACAGGCAGAAATACAGAGTGACTGTCTTCGTTAAACAGTGTTGTTTCGAGAGGCATAAACCAGTCCAATGGGAGGAGCAAGACACAGATGGTAGACGCTGCGTACGTCTGTGTGCATTGTGAGTGTGCGTGATACCTCCGACAGGGCAATTATTGTCCACCCGTGCCTAAGCCAAGGTAACCACTGGCGTAGCCGGATGTGGTTTAAAGTGGGCTCTGCTTACATGTAAATATTGCCACGTATGAAAATGATTAATTGGCAGATTAGAAACGTGGCCCCAAAAGGTATTGTTCTCTGTGATGAAAGATGAGCCTGGCCAAGGATTTACAGCCCAAGCATCTTATTGCCATAGTAGGGCTGTGCTTGCAGGCGAGGTTATTATGGTGAATGTTAATGATGACTGCATCTGGGTAAAAACCTCTCCATCACCTCTCGCTGTCGATGCCTCTTCCGTAGCTATGGAAATGGCACCTTCTGTTCAGCTGCTGCTTCTGATTAAAATTCAAGTGGAGAGGGACGGGGAAAGAGAAGCCAGGGGACAAGCACAGCTGATGAGCCAAGGAGCATGGAGAAGAAGGAGGCTGCAGTGTACCTGTTCAGCTTCTCAGAGAGAGAGAGAAGGTGCTGGGCTTAGTTGCTCTGATGGCAGCGATTCAGGGTGAGAGCCGCTGTCCCATTAGCCCAGCATGAAGTCTAGATTGAAAAAGAGTCCCTGCTGTGAGGAACTTGCAGTTGGAGTACCCATAGGAACAGCAAACACAAAGGCAAGGTGCTTTGCCCCAGACATCACCAACCCTCAGCCTTGCAGAGCCAGATAAAGATAGGGGGTTTCCTGGCTGCTGTTGCTTCCCAGGGTTTTGGCTGCTGATTAAAACCCTTCGGTGGTTTTTGTCTCTCTAAGTCTGTAAACGCATTTGCAAGAACAATAGCAGCTTAATGGCAAATTTCAAAGGTCTGTCATACATCATCTTCTAACACAGATTTTGTGTAACTGCCTGTGGCTTCAGAAATTGGAATAAAGAAAGGGGATCCTGCAGTATGTGTAGGAAAAGAACGACGACTTGGTTATTATAAATTCATGCTATTATGACTATTACACAGTGGTAGCAGATGAACATCCAGCCAAAATTGGGGCTATGCATTGTCTGAGGGAAACACGATCGCATGGAGCATTAATATGAAAGATAGATGAAGGAGGTGTGTTATTCTCTGCGACGTTCTCCATTTTAAAGCTGGAGAGCAGAGGTCCAGAGAGATGAAGTGAGTCGTCATCACAGGTTCTGCAGGCATCCTGCGGCAGAGCCAGGAGATGAGTCAATCTGCTGGTCCCACCACTGGGCTGCGGAGCGCAGGTCAAGCGGCTGCTACAACATTTAGGGCTGACTCCTCAGCCTAACCCCAGCTCCTTAGCCTCATCTCCTGGAGCCTTGCCACACCACAAGGTCAAAGGCACTCTCTGCAGCCTGAGACTGCAGGGCTACCGGGAGCTTTGGCGTTGTGAATGGGGCAACACCTGCTTGCTGAGTGATTTACAGAGTCAACACCTTACTTAGACAAATTCACCACAAAGAAATAGAATTTGGACCTATTCCATGGCCCTGCTGTGCCATCTTGGATCTCATCCTCCAAAAGCTTTTAAGGCATAACAACATTCTTTTACTGTTGAAATCCTGTGTAAATATTGAATTATCTGCCTGGTCTCTGCGCGAGTCGATTCCCTGTGTTTGAAAGCAGCATATGCTGTCAGCGTTGTGCTGTCATTGCAGTCCTCTGGCAGAGCACAGCCTCCCGGGGTCAGGAGTGCTGGTCCTGGAGGGCTGCCTTGCTCCCTTCCTTGCAATCTTATTGCTTGGGCATAGGTCTGGAGCAGGGTTTGAGCTCAGGGATGCCTGGATCAACATGCGAATTAAAGGGCTCACCCTATTAAATTGCAGATAATGGGATATGCCATGCCCTAGCCACTACAGGGCAACCATAGCTCCCAGGGGGGTAATACAGGTCAGCATGAATGATATTGCAAGAAATACTCAGTCTCTTCAATCATTCAGTGAAGGTCTTAGGTAGAGATGACACAGCATCAGTGTTTTCTAGGAGGCATGCTACCGAGACGGCATACTGCGACTATAAAAGCATCTGTGCAGGAAACTGTCCTTTAAAACTTATTATAAGCAGAAACTTCATTCTGACCTGCCCCTTGCCAGTGCAGTGCTCTGACGCTTGTGACTTGGTAACGTTGACCCTGTACGCAGGGTTCAGCCTCAGGGGACCGACCCTTGCTGGAGAAGCCCAACCCACCCCCATCAGGTGTCTTCAGAGAAAGCACAGGTCTGACTCCAGATGGATTCTTATGTTTGCAAAACACGATGTACCACTTCACTGTTCCCCAAAGCGCTGGAATCAGTCTTTTAGGAAGCACCCTTGCCGGCAACCCCAAAGCAGGCTTATTTTCCATTTTTCAAATGTGAATACAGCACTGGTAACAGATTCTCCAGTCGTTGGGATGTCGTTAAGGCGTTTGCTTACCATCACTATATTGCACCAGTGTAGACTGTGTGATCTGTGGATTTGACCAACCGCTTAGATGTGAAAGGTTTTGTATGGTAACAAGCCTTGGCCCAAAAGGCGTATGTTCAGATCCATTGAACCTGTATAAACCTTTCAATTTTATTTTAGCAGAGCTACTCAGGAGTCGTATCAGATTTTGATCCCAGGTTTACTGTTGTGACTCTTACTGTTTTCACAATGTTCCTGTAAATCCATGCTGTGTTTGGACCTGAAGTTGTACAGTACAAATCATCCTTGGCATGGAAAGAGTTAGAATCAGCTTCTTAGGCCGGTAATTGAGATCAGATTCTGACTTACAGTATCTTCTCGCTCCATCCAGCTCTGGCTAAACAATTGTGCTGGGAACTTCAGCTAGAACAAATTGGCTCAAAATAATTCTGAACAGTTTGTTTTTTCAGTTAGACAGTGCAGACAGAGGGAGAGACATCCCTATGAATAATTATGGATCTTTTCCCTGCTAAAATCATCACTTTCCCTCCTCCAGATATCACTCATCTCCACATTAGCACCCAGAACATTACCTGCTTTAGTGGACAGCAATGACTCACCCAGGCAAGGGAGTACGCGTTCCTCGCAGCCTGGCAGCCCCGCGGGTCGGAAGACGAAGCAGTAGTTGATGCAGAGGGAACATTGTGCCTTCCTGAGGACTGGATCCAGATGGGAGGTGAGCTATTATTAGCATCAGCGTAGGTGCTTTTAGAAACATGCCGGGCTGTGCCTACAAAATCAGGAGGGGAGACAACGTGCCCTGGCAGAGGGGCTTCTGGTAGCTCTTGCAGGAGCTGCTTTTCAGTTCATCCCACATTGCAGCCACACATCTGGCTTTGGACTGCTCCTTTATTGGGCATTGCTTCACACACACTGATTTTAAAGTCCCCGTAGGACCACTTCAGGTTCCATTTGTGGGATTGGAAAGAATATATCTTGGCATTAACGTTATTGTACAAACAACTTAGCCAGCATCTCCTTGTCTCAATAGAAAGAATAAGGAAAACAGCCCCAGAGCTGCTACTTAGATCTCAAATACAGCCCTAGTGCCAATTTGTGATTCTGCATGTTCAACCATTGCTTAAAGCCTTTTCCCCCACAGACCAGGCAAGGGGGAAAGGCTTCTCTCCTAGGACGAGCTGCAACAAGCCTAAGAGTGCTGCTTTCCCTGTACTGAGTAGCAAGCATCTCTACTCATCTGACTCCATTGGGGATGCCTGCACTGAAGATGCTTGAAATTCATGCCATGCTCATGTCTGTTTCTGGTTTTGGGGCTGGCTTTGTGCCTCAGTTTACCTTCTGTAAAACAGAAATATGATTCTGACCACCTGTGTAAGCAGCTTGGAGTTCTCCTGACAAAAGCTGTCACACAGAAACTAGATTATTAAACTAAATAAGCTTAGGTTTATTCTTATGTCAGAGCAACAAATCAGATTCTCAGAAGAAAAAAAAAAAAAAGGGCTCAAATATTTTCAGCTCAGATCCATTTTTCTCACTCAGCAGTCCAGTGTTGATTTCAACAACAAAGACCATGTCCTTCACGACCAAAGTGCTTTGCCTTTCACCAGCATTAAAATGTAGAGCCGTTCCCTGAACCCTGACAAGGTCTGGCAAACCCTCAGAGCATCCCTGACCAAACCCCAGGGCTGCAGTGGGAGGAACCCAGCTGCAACTGAGGCCCTGAGGTCTCTTGGGCAACCATCTTTGTGATTTACTGGCAATCAGTCTTTGTTAAACGCGTGCGTGTGGATGGTGCTGAGTTTTATTGGGCAGTGCCTTCTGGTCTCATGAACAACGGAGAACTCACTAGCACAGCTCTAAAAAAATCCTCCTCCAGCCCCACTTCGTGTAGACGAACAGATCAAAATCTGGAGACACGAGCGGGGGAAAATATAGAAAACAGGATTTGCCCTGTTTGCTCTTGAGGGGCTGCTGCGGTGTTGAGCCGTTCGTTCTCTGTTACTGCAGACTTCTCCCTTCCCAGCACAGTCAGGCTCGTTGGTGGTTTGTAGGTTTTTTTTTTCTTAATCCAGCTGTAAACCACATTTTCCTGGTAGTTTATTCCTAGCCTGAGCAGCAGCCAGCAGAGGGCAAGAGTCCCCCGTCCTGGGCTGGAGAAACCTCTCCCCTGCAGCCATCCAGTGTCAAACCCAGGCTATTCCAAACTCATTTAAATCAATGAGAGTATTTCCATCCGTTTCACTGGTCTTTGGATCGGGTCCTAGAGTTCTTTTAGTATTAAAAAAAAAATCAACAAAACCAGCAAGATGTTTTATGTAAACTTAGAAACAAGGTTTTATAAACTGAAAAAAGCCCCTGGCATTTATACACTTCGGGTTTCACTGTAACTTGTCACTTGGATGTTAAATGGTCCTTTTTATTTATAAGAAGTTTATTTTTTAAATACCCATGTTATGAACAAGCCACAGCAACAGAGGGGATGTAATCCAAAACCCTGCAACTTTTGTGTTAAATCTTCTTTGAAAAGCTGTGTCTGCCCGGTGTTGTAATGGGGCTAGCAGCGCTCAGCAACACTCACATTCAAAGGTAAGTGCCTATAAGACAATTTTAGGCCATAATTTAGCCGAGTGTGTTGGCATGTGCTTGGCTATAGGCAGGGTACCAGCTCACTGACTGCACTGGGAATTCATGAAGCCTGAGGTTTGAAATCCTACTTTGCTTCCCAGGGGAAAATCTGCAGTCCTAATCCCAGACCCCAGCCCAGACGCTGCCTGCAGAGCTCCCGTAACCAGCCACAAAGTCGTGCAGACAGGAGCGACGGACATAACCCCGTCAACAGAACAATTCACAGCTGGGGAGGCACTTAAGGAGAACTGGAATAAGTTTTTTCTCGTCTATCTGAGTACATCTGAACCTATATTTTCCAGAAGTGTGAATACAAAGAGCTCCTGGGTTCAACACACTAAATCGCTTGCTGACCCATTCAGGGCAAAGCCACATTTTCTTATTTTGCAGCTGAAGAAATTGACATTAAAAACCTTTAATAAGGCTTAGACAGCATCTCAGAAGCTGCCTAGCTCCTCAGGCTGCCCCCGGGAAGGACAGCAGGAACCGTATATTGCCTTCAGCAGGAGAAGAGTTTTGGCCAATGCAAAATACTTAAAAAAAAAATGTCCCCAAAAATGTTTATAAAGCCCTTTCACGTTCTCTGATGAAAGATGCTATTGAAGTGCACAGCGTTTGCTGGAAGTTTTCCCTCCCACCTACCGCACTGTTTCTAGGCAAATATCTTGCCCTTTTGAATAATACGGTGTGGAGTGAAAAGATAAACTCATGTAATTATCCCTTCCCTTAGCATGGCTGTGCTGAAAAGACAAACTGCCTCCTTCAGCACTACTGCTTACAGAAAAATTGGACCTGAAGCGTACGTGGGAAGATTAGGCTGAGTTTAAAACATCCTTCCTCACACCCTAGTTCTTGAGGATGCTACAGCAGGGTGCAACAACAGTTCAAAAAAGCCCTGGGGACCACCAAGACTTCATTTCCACAGGGAAAGTCATCATCTCCAAGCCGTAGCAGAGCTGAGGAGGAGTCCAGGGGTGGAGGAGGAATCGCTGCCAGTTTATCAAGAAAGCAGGAACAAGGAGTGTGCCTAAACTGTAACACAAAGATTGGTGTTGAATCCACTGCTTCAGCGAGGTTCTTCTGCAAGCCCAGCTGGCCTCCCCACTGCATGATGCTCCTGGCCAACATATGTATGGAGGTCACCAAAGGGAAAGGGTTGGAAACACGCTGGTTACTCTGGCCACCCTCTGTTCTGCATTAAGATTATTTCAGACTTCAGGGCTTCCAAAACTTACACTAGCGCTAAAACCACTTCATCTGAGCACCAAAAGAGCTTAGGAGAAATCTCAGGAACATCTGAGAAGATAATATTAGCACGTCTCCCAGTTTGGAAGTGCAGTTTGCTACCCAATATCAGGGGAGAGTGGAAACTCCTATTTTGAGCAAACCATCTTGGCATCAGGCCTGCCCTAGGAGTTCGATTTAGAAATAAGGCGAACTGCAGATGCCGTAGTCATAGATCTGTGTTTGCTCTGGGCCAGAAATTATTCACCCACGGGCTCTGTGTTGCATGAAAGTGCTCCCAGTGACAAGCACTCACAATGGAAGGACGCAAGAATGACTTCAGGCTGACATCCAAAGGGAAGAGAAAATAATCTAAAGCCCAGAGGGAGGAAGGCAAGTGCTTCCTTTCTGGCTTGAATGTGAGAGTTAATGAGCTACCGTCGTACAGACCCAGGACATTTCGCTGGGGAACCGTCAATAGAGGCAGCGAGGACAGAAGTGTTGGTCTGGAAGCAGAAGGAGATCCTACCAGGAAAGTGCCCTTCTTGTGATGCTTTTCTTCTCCAAAGAGATTTAATTCATTAGTTACAAGTAACGAGTTGTCAGGCTACATCCAACCCTGTTTCTGGTTACTGCAGTGCTCTCTGTAACAATCTGCAGTTTAAGAATAAAGAGAAAAATGAAATGTTTCTTTTCATTAGAAGAGAAAGACTGAAATAATAAAATAACTGCCAGAAAAATGATCCATGCCTTTGTGCACTTCGAAAGAAGGCAAGCATTTGCAGTTTTATATCTGCCAAAGACACTTAGATTCCTAAATATTAAGTCTACTATGATTCTTTGGTTAATTCCCTGATTTGTTTCAAGATCAGGCCCAAGAGTTTGAGACTGAACTCTCACATTCTATAGACACTCATTTAGCCTTATTAAAAGTCTTTCAGAGGTTGAGAATTTGTCATGCTGCTTAGTAATGTCTTCATGGTGATTCGCTCTTACCAGTAAAACACAATGCAATTGATTTCTAATTTTTCTCCCAGACACCAACTTCTCTAAATGAAGCAAAAAGAGAAGAATAGTCTCAGTTTCTCCAAAGAGATCTCAGGGGTCCCGAAGAGGATGGAAATCCCATTGCTGTATCATGCTGCTTATACGGAGCTGTTCTCAAGCTGCAGGGTTGGAAGCAGCTGGAGAATATTACCAATACGGAACTGAAAAAGGCAAATTCCTTATTCTTCGTCTGTCTTAAAAAATGGCTTCTGGTTTTTTTTAGCTGTTAATTTTTTTCTGTGGCTTAATTCTTTTGTCTTTGAATAATTCCAGCCTTGCCATTTACTGAGAAGTTCTCTCTTCTAAATTTAGATTAGACTGTTATTTGCTTTCACAAGAAGTGCTAATATCCCTTAGGTTATGAATAATTAGATGTTAATTTTCAAAACCTGAAAGGAAATTATACCTCTAATTCATCATTTAAAGTAAAATAGCTGGTTGAAAAGGCATACGTAGGTACATTAAATGAAGGTCTAGCCATTCTTTTCCTAAACAAAAATTAACCTCAATACAAATTAAGATGATACAATTCTAGTTAGATTAATGACACCAATTAGGCTAAAACATTTCTAAAGCTCCCAGAGTTCATGGGAGAAGAAGGCAGATCAGCAGCTGCAAAGCAGCACAGCTTCTCTGGCTGCGTATTGCTTTACGGGCGCTCACGTCTCCAGCACTGACCCGTTCACAGCAGCCGAAGCTGTGCCCCACTGACAACTGCTCACAACCACTCTTCCCCCAAAAAGCCTTAGGAGTGGGGTTTGCTCTGTTGGAGTAAGGAAAATTTATCCAAGAGGAACTGGGGAAAGTTGGCTGCATAAAACAAGGGTAAGCAGACTTAAAAGCTAACGGTTAGCTCACTGTGGTGATCGAAAAGTTTCACGTGAAGGTTTAATTTTGCCATGTCAATCTTAACATTTCTTTGGCCTTCTCAGTTCTTTGCAAGCATTTTCTGCTGGTGTTCCTGAGGTTGAAGTTCTCCAACAACACCTCCCTACTGATGTCTGCCTGGCTCGCTCCGACATCTCCCCAGCCCGCTGTGACACCTTTGCGGGGTCACCCGTTGCAGGTACCTGTTCAGGATGAGCCTACAGATGCCTATATTAGCCTGTACGTGCCTCAGGCAGTAGCAGGGTGGATTTTCCTCCCTGTATGTTGCCATTACTTCTAGTGGGATCAGAAATCAACTCTGTGTTGTGGTTTAGCCTGGCTGGATGCCAGGTGCCCACCAAAGCCACTCCTCACTCCCTCTCCTCAACTGGGCAGGGGAGAGAAAATATGATGAAAGGCTCGTGGGTTGAGATAAGGACAGGGAGAGATCTCTCGCCAGTTAGCATCATGGGCGAAAAACACTCAACTTGGGGAAATTAGTCTAATTTGTCACCAATCAAATCAGAGCAGGATAATGAGAATTAAAACAAAATCTTGAGACACCTTCCTCCCACCCCTCCCTCCTTCCCATGCTTAACTTGACTCATGATTTCTCCTTCATCCTCAGGGGAGGACTGCTCACACTCCTCCCCTGCTCCAGCTTGGGGTCCCATCCATGGGAGACGGTTGTCCATGAACTGCTCCAACATGAGTCCTTCCCACGGGGTGCAGTCCTTCAGGAACAAGCTGCTCCAGTGTGGGTCCCTCACAAGGTCATAAGCCCTGCCAGCAAACCTGCTCTAGTGTGGGCTCCTCTCTCCATGGGTCCACAGGTCCTGCCAGGAGTCTGCTCCAGCACGGGGTCTCCACGAGGTCACAGTCTCCTTCGGGTATCCCCATGCTCCAGCGTGGGCTCCTCTCTCCACGGGTCCACAGGTCCTGCCAGAGGTCTGCTCCAGCACGGGGTCTCTACGAGGTCACAGTCTCCTGCGGGTATCCCCCTGCTCCGGTGTGGGGTCCTCCCTGGGCTGCATGTGGGGATCTGCTCCCCCATGGACGTTCATGGTCTACAGGGAACAGCCTGCCTCACCATGGTCTTCATCATGGGCTGCAGGGGAATCTCTGCTCTGGCACCTGGAGCACCTCCTGCCCTCCTTCTGCACTGACCTTGGGGTCTGCAGAGTTCTCACTCCCCTCTCGGGCTGCAAAAATGCTGTTATGCTGGGGTTTTTGTCTTCTTAAATATGTTATCACAGAGGTGCTACCACTGTCACTGATGGGCTCGGCCTTGGCCAGCAGCGGATCCGTCCTGGAGCCGGCTGGCATTGGCTCTGTCAGACGCAGGCGAAGCGTCGGGCAGCTCCTCACAGAAGCCATGCCTGCACCCCCCCCTCTACCAAAACCTGACCATGCAAACCCAGCACAGTCCAGCAGCACAGTTCACGGCTCTGACCTGCCAGCGTGAATTGGTTGTCCCAGTGCAGATAATGGAGCAATATACTGCTGTAAAACGGGTGGGCAAACAGGCTGGGGGCAATTCCCTGTCTGCCCTGACCTTTTTCCCATGGGTTAGTGCAGCACCACTTTCTCTGCCCAAGGCACTGTCAGACCCTCTTCTTACCCCACCTTTGCTTTCCCACTTGCAGAGCCGAGCAGACCACAAGATGGCAAGGCTGCACAGAACATGCCAGAACAGCTCTTGGGATGCAACAGGTGGTTATTGCCCATTTTGCTGCTTGCCACCTGCTTCGATAGATACTGAATTGTATTTTTATACATAGCTTCCAGCCAAACAAATGTCCCCAGCGATGTGAACACTGGGTTCTGGAGTATTTAGACACGATCCCCTTGCAGCGCCAGGAAGGGGCATATGATTCTTACGAGTCCTCTGGAGCCTTTCAATATGCCCAGATCCATATGAAAATATAGCTTGAGATGAGATTTATATTGATATTTCCCGGTGAAGCCAGCAGACACTCCAGGCACGTTACAAATGAAACAACAACCCAACCAAGCCTTGTAATTTAATTTAACTGCCTCTTTTGGGCTACGTGTCATGCATTCAGAATTAGACAGCTGAATTCCCAATCAAATGTTCTTTGGATATAGCAACATAGTGAAAGGCATAGAAGTGCCTTAAAATAGCTTGCTAACAACCACATGGAACCTATTCTTTTGGCAAAAGGAGGAGGCAATTTATGGGTCTGGACTCCGTGCCCATTCCTTTTTTTTTGCATTGGCACAGTTTTGGCTTTTCAGATTTGCCATGCACTTTATAAATTCTCATATAACTATTCAGGCAGTAGGTAGGAATGCACAGGCTTTTTTTGGGGACATGAATTTATCCCATTTGAACTGTCTGACTCAAGTTCTCTGTTAACTGCACAAGAAAATTCCTGCCGGGCTGGTTTTTCGAAGTTTTGTCATGTTCAACTTTAACATTCTGAGACCAAACAAGCTGCTTGTTTACTGAACCTGCTCTAAATATTATTTTCCTTATTGGAAGCAGCAGCGAGTTAAAGCGAACAGTAATTTTAGTTTGCTGCCTCCACATTTTGTGAGATTTGGTAGCAGCAAAATGCCTTTCTGGAAGTAGGATGTGACAGCGTTGGGTCGGGAGTGGAGGAAGGACAGGCAGAACAGCAGAAACACGGGGAGTCTGGCGATTCGGTGCAACAGGCTGCTATGAAGTAGTGCTCGAACTAAGTACTAAAGAAAACAGACTGAAGAGATCTTTTTTGCTGTGATTATGTTGTGATGGGATTCTGAATCAGGAATATTGAAACTGGAAAAGAGAGTCAGTTTGCTAAGAGTCTATAAGAGTCTAGACAAATGTAAGGTCAATGGAATAGGAGTAGTAATACTGATAATAATAGCAACACCAATAATAATAATAATAATAATAAAAATAATCCCCAAACCTAAATCACATCCATCTCTGAGATGGATCTCTCTCAGCATTTTTGAGAAAACCTGATTTCTTAGTGGTTGGTTGACACACTGGATAAGATGATATGTGAAGAAAGGGCTGCTTTCTGTAAAAAATACACAATGTGTTAAAAAAACCACAATGGGTGTGAGGATCTAAAAGCTTGAATACAAACAAAAAGCTGTAGGTCTTCTAGGTGTTTTAGGAAAATGGTTGCTCTATATAGCGTTGGTTGTCTCCTCCCTGCACGCCAGCACATCTCTTTCAGAAATGCCAGTGCTGAGAAGCGGCTCTCCATGAGATCGCCTTGACGTTCCCCCTGTGGAGTCCTGGTGTGGGATATTGCTGGTCCAGGCGTCCACTAACTGCAAAAGCCATGGAAAGAGGTGCTTCCCTTTTCCGAAATCGCTGATTTTCTCTAATTCTTGGGATTAAAACTAAATAAATAAAATGTTAGGAAGGTTTGGGTTTTTAAACTTTTGGGGGGCTGATTAGTGACCCCTGGGCTTAACAACACTGCCTGTAAGCAACAGATTTTCTTGCCCTCCTCTTTACACGTGCTTAAGGGAAGAAATGCTTCTAAAACCTAAGCTTCCCTGGTAATATTCTTCCTGCCTGCCCCCTCCTCCACTACATCTCCGGATATAGCACCATTAGCTTGAGATTTTTATGACTCTCAAGGGAAACGCCGAACATTCCTGAAACTGAAGTAGCATTTTGGAGTCCCTGAGCTGGAGTTCAGATAGTACGGTCTCTCTCAAGGATAAATCATGGGAGCTGCCAGCATAGGGGATATTTGGTTTAAGAGGCATGGGGCCAATAAACATCAATACTGTTGCTTGATTCACTAATAAATAGTAAATGTTTCATCTCGAAGTAGCTCAGTGTGATTTCCAGCAGCAACTTGGTGATAAAGAAGCATCACAGCTGAAGGTAGGTAGCATTAGCAAAAACTAACTTGTCATGAAGGCTTCATTTGCTGCCAGCTGCCTCCATCTCAGCAGCTATAATGAGAAAAAAAAGACCAGTAAAGGAACAGGCAGCAGCTCTTCAGCTTTATGTCAACACCCAACAACACAATGCAATTGTGAATGTTAATAACAAAAGGCTATTTAATGGTAAAAAACCCCAACCAGTGAAACCAAAAATGTTAGTATAATAGAGCCTTAGCTGGGCTGAAATACTGCCGTGGATTTCATAGAGTGCGAGAGGAATTTCTCCAGTTTTCACCCCTGAGGAGCTGGTCTATTATGGTAAAAAACTCAGGCTTATTGGAGAGATATTTGAGGGGAGGGAAATATTGTACTAGCCAGAGGATGTGTTGCTGTGTTCGTATACGCTTGGCTCCTCTAAGTTCTTGCTCCTGGGTAGGTTAGCATGAAAACCGGACAGAAGCTGGGCTCAACATTCATCAGCATGGGTTGTTACTTCCCAGCTGTCATCTCCCCTTTCCATTGTATAGTTTAGGATTGATACTACATATGTTTTGTATAACTAAGCCTGCCTAGGCCTGGATGCTCTCCTGGCAAACCCTGTTTTCTCTAAGCTTAAGCATGTGTGACTGATGAAGAAAAATGCAATGTGTAAATGCTGTCTCCTCAGCGTTAGTCAGCAGAGGACTTGTCGCTTGCTAAGGAAGCAGGACGCAGCTGCAAAAAGCCCTGTTTTCCTCAGCCTTGGCCAGCTCCATCCGTAGGGATCAGCTGCTGAGAGGAAAATCAGGTGCATGTTGCAGGGAGCGGGGGAAAAATGCAGAGCCATGTGCAAATGTGAGCGTATGGCTGTCCGTAGTGAGGAAACCAGCAACAACTGGGCTATTTAATGAAGCCCTCTAACACTCTCTTCTCTCTGCTTTGCAACAGATACCCGAAGGAGTGAAGAAACAATTTAGGAATGTGCAAAATCAGGTATGTGCTCTTACTCTTGGTCAGCAAGTTCAGGGTAGGTATTTCTATTTGAAAATAGATCTCATACAGAGCTCCAGTTTCTGAAATAAATCTCCAGATCCACTGATAGATTTCTGCTCCCTGCAGACTATATTTTTCCCCCTATTTTTTTCACTCAGTCTCAACTGTGAAAATGCCTTCAGATATTGAATAGGATGCTCTGGGCTAAGGTGAGACAGGATCTGCATCTGTGTACATTACATATACGCATAAATATACATATATGCACACATAGGATAATGTGATAAGGAGTTGGTTTCAGTGCAATAGTCTGGATATCCATGCTGAAAAGCAGGTCTGCTCCCTTTAGTCAGCAGATCTGTGGATGGGAACTTCACTGGTATCCCAACATATTACTGTGCAAAGGGAACTTTATGCTGTCTTGCCACTACCAGTAACATCACAGGCCTTTATTTCTGTGTTGCACATAAACCAAGTGGGGAATAAAACATGTAGGTTGAGAGAATCCTTTGTTGATGCTAATTCGTTACTCGCTAGATGAAATTGGGCACAGTTTTACATCCAGTGGAGTCCCAGTGAAGTTCATTGTTGCCAAGGCCTCAGGGCTTGGTCTAGAAGGTGATGTTACACCTGAAATGAAGAAAGCGGTAAGTTTATCCTAAGAAGTAACAGAAAATCCTCAGCCCAGTATTATATAAATGGGCTTTTCCCCCTGTGTTATCAGTGGGACAGCAGTATGACACGAGACGACCGCGTTTGACTCCCTCAGGACTCTTGGATCTGCAAGCATTTGTTGCTCAGCCTTCTGAAAACTAGTATTGCTCCTCCTTTACCTCCAGGGAGTGCTTATGAGAGTGAAGGAGCAGCTTTCAGCCCGTGATACAAGTGTGCTGGTGATCGCTGTCGTGAGGTTGGTGTTCACCAGGCATAGACCTGCTGCAGGCTGGGGAGCTAAAGGTAACCCGCTGCTGTCCCACCAGAGCTACTGGCCTTCCTTGGTAACTGACTGCTCAACATGGGTAAGGAATGCTGGATCTGCTTCAATATATATTTTTAATTGGGTTGAGGGGAAACAGGATCAGCCCTTCATTTTTTTTCGGATATGGGAGGCATTCATTTTTTTCTGCCCCCGTTCCCCCCCCACCTTTTCTGCCAAAATATGTCAGGAAGAAAATGCAAAAGAAAAAGAAAACATACCCAGAAATCTTCTATCCATCATGCACTGTTTTTTCTTGAAAACAAAACAGAGCACTTCAATTATAACAGACTGTAAAAGCTAAAAGATGTGCTCTGGTGTGGAAGTGTGTTGGGGTACGATCCTCAGCTGAAATTCTGTCCCACTCCGTATTTGTTACGCCTCTTTTGCTGTGCACAAGCCCATGCTGTGATTTCAGTTAAACACTTAGAAATGTTTGTGCAGAATTTCTTACCAGTGTCGCTGATGCCTTTTGTGCAGGTTTCTCTTTGCTTCGGGGGAGAGACTACTATATTAACAGGCCTACTTCTAATTAGATCTGGGAATCTGTCCCTTATAGACCTAATGATTACAGTGATAAACTAAGCCAGCAACAACAGATCACCAGTAGCCTGTCCATACAGCTGCTCTGAATCGATTTACTTCATACAGAAGATAATGTCACCTGCACACCCAGGCCAAATGCAGAGGATGGTGCTAGGTTTGATACTGGGGAGAAAAAAGCCATTTCCCCAAAGTCATTTAGTCAGTTCTGCAGCTTTCTGATAAAGATCAGCGGCTGGTAATTGCATTAATTGAACTAGTGGATTTGAACAAATACCTGTTTGGCTCACTTACCACTTTAATGAACAGCAGAAGTTTACTGTAAGAACTACGATAGCATTAGGTCAATAACAAGCTGAAAGAAAAACTGGATGTTTTCTGGCTCCCGCTCCTCCTGTAATTGCCAGCACAGTGTCACTTATCGTTGCAGAAGTGTTTGAACCTCAGTAAAGCTCCTGACTGCTTTGACCTTTGCCTGCAGCTAGATTAATGAAACAAAAGGTGCAGCACTAAGATTTTCATGCTGCAGGGGAGCGTGATTAAAACCATCGCAAAATTTCTCACCGGGACTGAATCTTTATGAAAAAACCTGAATAGTTCTTGAGAGCATCGGCAGAATTTCTCTGGGAGATGGAGCAGTCCCATTAGCCTCACCCATCTGTGGGTCATTAAACACTGCATTCGGGCAGGCAAAGGCAGTTGTGTTGACTGTGTTCTTGTGGCCAGAGTCATATTTGGGCAGTAATACGTTGCCACTTGCATTTGCCTTGAAGGTCTCACTGGTGAGGGAAATAGTTTCCTTATCAAAGCTGTAGTGTGATGTTAACGTAGACACTAAACCAGATGCTTCCTTTCACACCAGAGGGGAGGATGATTTTACCTTTTCACATGGTTAGTTTAAAGTTACGTTAAGTTAAAAATTGTGAAACAGCTTGGGAACCTTTAAAGGGATAAGCATAATGCGGTCTCTGCATTGGAAAGGCTTAATTGAGCAATGTTTCTAAAAACACTTGGAGATACTTGACTGAAGTGTACTGCTTTAATAGTATTTCGTGTATTTTAACTAGTGTGGCATCTATAAAACTGTATCTTGTAAGGGTAAGGAAATCCAGAGTAAGTCTGGGGTTTCTTGGTGAATCACATATGAAACTGAGAATTGTTTTACATTATTTGTTTAAATCCTATTTGTAATGCTGAGCACAGACATTATTGTTGAAATTCATGTGTAGAACAGAGATGGGGAAAGTGGAAATGTTGCTTTTTTCTCTTGATTATGTAATTCTGGTGGAAATTAAGGACCTCCTGGAGCCTCCTTCATGAGTTCGTTCACCCTGATGGCTCAAGTCAGAGAAATAATCCATAGTAGCCTCCGAAGTGGCCCTGAGCAGAATTTCTCAGCAGTGCAGTACTTAGCTATGCTGGCCCCTGGTCAGGGCATGAGTGACAGCTGTACCTGCAATGTACTTTTGCCTTCACATTGAAGACAGGCAGAAGTAGTAGCCTGGTGGTTCTTTTTCACTGTGCCATTAGCAGAGCAGCAAGAACTCTGTCCTACCTTGGCCGTTACAGAAAAGGATGTGATGGGAACAGTTTATTGATGAGACTGAATGGACAGACGGACAGAAGCTGCTGAGAAACTAGCAAAGTCATCTGAGGAAACGGAAAAGGTTAGGAAATTTATCCCCAGAAAAGCACAAGCAGAATTTACCCAATTCACGTACTTGTAATCAAATGAAACGATTCACCAACAGGCTTTATTTTCCTGTCATGTGTCAGATTTTTAAAATCATAGACGGTATTTTATGAGGCTCAACATTCCTGGGACACTTGGGATATATCACATCCATTGCGCAGAGGGGAGTTTAGACACGGTGTAAATGCATTGACTTGCCTAAGGTCAGAAAATTATGACCTGGTGAGGAAAAGAAAATTCTCCTCCAAAATGTCAGAAAATGTAACTCCTTCCTCTCCTTACCTGGCAGGTTCAGAGCAAGGGAGTGTGTCCCATAACAGAGGAAGTGCCTATAGCTACATTGCTAAGACAGCCCAACGTAGTCCTACATGATCTTAACAGGATATATTTTACAAAACCAAGCAAAAAATGCACAATTCCTGCACAATTTTCCTATCATTGATTAAAAATAACTGTACTTCTTTTATCTGATGGTAAATCTAGTGATGAAAAAGGCATTCTGACACTGTACATTACCTATAGTTGAAACATTTTTCATATCCCTCTGTAAGTTTAGATGGTATTCTTCAGAGCAAGGTCTGTATCAGTCAAGGACCAAATCTTGGTCCTTAGCTGAAGCTCCCGGGCTCTGCTGCAATACCAAGTAACACAGGGTAAATGCAGTTTGTAAGCCAGAGGAAGAACAGACCTATAAAAGAAGCAGGAGCGCAACTGTTTTTTCCACTTGGAGTTTTTGTCCAGAGTTTCCCTGAGCCCTGGGGTGAAATTTTTGAGGGTTTCACCAGTGACAGCTGCAGCTGGGGCTTTCGAAGTTCCTAGTGGATCAGCTGTTTTGGAAATCTGTCTTTCCTTCTCTGTGTCTCAGTTCTCCCTTTATAAATCATGGAAAATAGTAATTCAGCGCTGTCTTTCCCAAAGAGGATTTACATTCTTAGGTTCACAGGGATTGTTCTCTTAATGTTTGTTTGTAAGGAATACAGCAAAATGGGCTGGATTTCATCTGGGACGTGATGGTTTACTGTACACACGCTGAAAAAGGTAAGGGTCTGGGGCCCAAATGAACTTTTCAGTTTCCTTTCAAAATTTTTTAAGAACTTTAACTTTTTACCATGGAAATACAAGTTTGATTCTTTTATTCTCCTTGTACCTTACTCCCACTAAAACCCACTGAGATCAGCACTGTTGGTAGGAATCTTTACCTGATCCTCTGCCTCAAATGTTTGTTGAAAGGGAGAAGTCACATCTGTATAAATACTTTAGGGGAAAAAAAACAAACAAGCAAACAGACTTGCAGCTCACATGTCACAAAGTGCACATTTCCCCCAATAATTTATTTGTTCACCTAGCAATATTTCATATACATTCAGTTTTGTTCAAGAAAATGACCAGCATGGCTGTTGGAACAGGTCGCATGATAACCAATGGGCCTTAAAAACAGCACATAGAAAATTCAATGACATCAGAGTACCATGTTCAGAAAATGCAGTGCCCATTTCAAGAAACATCTTTAAAAACCACTGGCAGCCAAACTTGTACAACATGCAGGCAAAATGCTGCGGCAGACAGAAGAAAAATCAAACATTTTTGCAACCAAGGACTGGCAAAGCAAAAAAAGCCCAAACCAGCTTGCATACAATTCCCACAGTCCTAACGTCAGTCAGTGGGAGTGAGTATTCAGCAATATTCAGCAAAGGTTTTGTATCACAAAACAATGATGCTGTGGTCATGAGCTGAGTGGAATTGCTTTTTAAGTGGAAAACCGCTGGCTAGATTTGTGTTTTCTTACTTCAGAAAACGGTTTACAAGGACCAGGTTTTTGCAGATCACAGGAGAAATTCCGATCAATACCAGAAGGTCTTGTTATTCAGTCCGAGACAATGAGTACTAGAAAATCATTTTTGCTTTTCGGTATTAACACTTGGTCATCTTTGACTCTGAAAAAGATCTTAATGTTATTGTGATGCTGAAGGAGAGGACATTTCTCAGCCTGGGTTTGAGCTCAGTATAACAGACAGTAATCTGCATCAACTAGATCTTTGAACGTGTTGTGAAAATAAAAGATGTGTTATTTCTTACGCGATAGTTGCTTGCAATACATAGCTCTCCTCTTCAGCAATTTGTTTCCCCTTAGCTCAGTCTTGCTATTTTTCTCCTTCTCTGTCAGTATGAGAAATATGCAGCCTGCTCTGCGTAGAAGGCATGACATTTTACTCGAATCCCTAATACAAATGCTTAATCTCCTCCTGGGAAAATAAGTGATTCAATTACATTTATCAAGCTGGGTGGAAGATCTTTATTTTAATGCACCACAAGCTACCTCGTAGCATCTTGGATTTTCATAATACTGTCATATATTAAACAATCTGCCTTCAAAAAGTAGTTGATTATGCTTATGGATTAGCTCCATTTTACAGATGGAGAAGCTTCAGTTTACTTATGTGCAGTGACAGGAAAAGACAGGATTAGTCTGGCCAGAGAGTATAACCTTCTCCCTGCGAGTCTCATTATAATTAGGCAAGAAACAGAATAAATCTTGGATACATTCATTCACAGAAAGTGCCCTTTGACTCTCGGGCTTCTTGGGAAAAAATTTAAAGGCCAATATGTTAGTGAGACTTAAAGGCTCTGTGCAGAAGGATGATGAAGTAGGTATGAGTAATGCAGCAAGCAGATAGTGAGCAGATACACACAGCTGCCTCACTACAACAGTTCTCTCGTGAGCTATTAGATACCTTTTCCTTCTGGAAAACGATGACACTGCATGGTGCAAGTCCCAGATAAGCCTTGAGCTTAGTGCCACATCTTGAAGACCAACTGGCTTTTCCCTTTGGCTCTATTGTCGGGAGCAATCATCCAGAAATAATCAGTGTCAACAGCCTGTCCTGCTGAGTGGATTTGCAGCATGGTCTTGCTTATCCAAACAATATGAAGACAAGAAAGAGGATAAGGGTATCTCTGAGTAGGATACAGGGCTGATTACCAGGCATGGATTCAACACGGGACAGCTGAAATCTTCCCTGAGCAAATCACCAGGTCACTCTGTGCCTCAGTAGCTTTATCTTAAAACGGAGTTCCTAATAAAAACCCATTCAAACATCAGCATTAGTTAATGTGAGGCTAACAGGCATACCTAGAATTAAACAACTTCCACTTCAGTAAAGCAACAAGATCTTCTTTAACTGACTTCAACTGGTATATGACACTCCAGTCTGTCATTGTTACCTTTCAGAAAATTGAAAAATTTCTGAGAGGCAGAGGAATTTAGCAAGTAAGACTGAAGAAGCTTTGTGAAATCCTGATTTGCTGAGTCTGATGAGTAGAAAAGCAAGAAATATTCCTAGATTAATGTTTCCTCTTTTCAATGCCGTGGGTTTTCAAGATATTAGAGCCTGGCAAAGGAAAATATTCCTTTACGCTGTATGTAATTTATCCTTGGATTTGGCAGAGCAATGTTAAAAAAAAATGAGGAGACATTTATTTGGATAGCGGGCAGATCTTAGGTATTTGGGATTTGAATAATCTTACAGATTACATGAAACCTCAGAAACATAAGACAGTTAATCTGAATGAACATTAACTGTAGAAACTGGAATACTGAACTTTCCCTGCCCTACAAGGAAGAGAGATTGGTGACCTGCTTAGCCTCAACCTGAGTAAATGAAAAGTCACCTATATGATACTCCAGCTCTCAATTCTTTGCAGTAGAGACTATCTACTCCACTCAAAATGGAAATCTTGGCTGTTGCTCTCAGCAGAAAATACTGAGCAGAGAGGACAGTGGGATGTCATATGCATCCCTCAAAGATTTTGGTCGGGACACATCAACTGCCAGGTCAATGTGGTCCACAGGATGTGACCCTGAGGGGAAAATCACGGCACTCCACTGTGTTCTTACTTCCCAGCTGACCACCTTCTGCTCTCTGTTCTGTGCTCCTACGGTATTTCACAGGACAGAGTCCTGATCCTAGAAAGATTTTACATGCGATGATAGATGGCGAGCCGCTGGGAAATCTCTTGTTCTGCTAGTGCTTTTTAGACAGACAGATACACTCAGCCTCTGTGGCTGCAGCTCTTTTACCAGTGCCAAGTTCACTTTAAATAACAGAAAAATATGGGCTGCTTAAATCTGTACTCCTTTTTTTTCTTTCTTTTCTTTTTTTCTTCCTAGAGTTCTTTCTATGGTTTCTGAGACTTGTCACTCCAAATGTCCATCAAGATGACAAATGCCTATGACTCTGCTTGCAACAAGGGAACAGGGCGGTTTTCATGCAGAAATTCTTGGAGTGAGCCAAACAAATGATGTGTTTGGTTTTGCTGGCAAAGACGACAGCAGCAGAGGTGTGGCTGGGACCAGGCTTGCCTGATGATGAGGTTCGAGTGCTTTTCAGAGTCGCTGGACAGAGAGAGGTCCTTTAGCATCTGTTTGATGACAGAAAAAAACGATGAAGCTGAGACCAAGACTTCATTATTCTAACCTCTGTCTCTCATAGGCAGGAGTACTGTGCTGTCCAGACATCGCCATCAGCATGCTGACTACTTATCTTCATCTTGCAGGTTCAAATTATATTGCTACTTCAGATTTGCTCTGGGACTAAATGACCGATCCATTTGTGCCAGCCTATGTGTAGCTCCACAACAGCCCCTCGCCTAATGCCACAAAACCCCAACAAATCTGAAATTGCTGGAGGGACCCTGTGTAAATCTCCCAGCTCCAAAGGAGAGGTGGCACAAATGACCTTATTGGTTCACTTTATAAAAGAAGTATACAGATAGGGTTGGGCAGCAAGTGTGTGCAGGGAAGATCTGATATCTTGCTAGTTTTTCTCAATTTAATGGGTGTTTTTCAAAATGCTTCAGAGTTCAGGTTTTGTTCAAATAAGCGTCCCACGTATCTGAACCCCATGAGACCAAAAACCTCAGCTACGAGTCTCACGTGACTTTCTTATGAGATTTCCAGCTTTTCTGCCTCTGATTTTGGCTGGAAGTACCATGAGAATATTTTCTTGTGGTGTTTCAACACTTCTAGTTTCATATTCTAGATCTTGTTGAAAAACCCTAAGAAAAGCTTTAAGGGGTGGGGTGGGTTTCTTATTTAAACTAAAAATGGGTTAATGCTACAGATTTGCTGTCTGTGAGTGCATGCTTTTGGAAATAAATATGGGTTTGGGTCCAGGGATTTGATTTGAAGTCTTCTCTAATTTAACTTGTTTGGGACGTTCCGTAACTTTCTTACGCAGCATTCATGTGGGAGAACAAATAGCTATTTGCTTCAGCTAATCAGCTAAGCTAGATATCTCAATTTCTAAGTATAGGAGGAGGTAGACAATGCCATTCACTGGCCCACCAAACACAACAAAAGCTTGATGGTCTGAAAAACACTGTGCTTCCAAATTCAAGTGTCTTGTCAGTGTCTTCCGGACCGCTGCAGGGTGAGCTGAGAACCGTTAGCTTCATTTTCCCTGTCACTGCATACTCATTTGCTCGAAGGCAGGGAGAAGCAAGTCCTTTGCTTGGGGTGACATATCAGCACCTTTTAGGACATATATCTGAGGCAGCAAGTGCTGCAAGGAAAATTTATGAGTGCTTATAGGACCTAAAGTGTTCTTGGTTATTACACCAGAAAAGAGATGCCAACTTTGCCAGGCCTTTCTTGTTTTCTGACATAGCTCCATCAGGCTGGTGTTTGAGTAAATACTAGGGAATCTGCCCAAGATGTGGTTCTTTCTTTTACAGATTTTATTTTTGATCCTGCAAGGTTAGCAAGATCTGTATATGGGCCCTTTGTAAGAGGTTTCTTAGGTGTACTAATACTGTGCCATAATTTTAATGCATTGAGAACAGAGGCAAATGTAGGGGGAAAATTAGGTGGCTTGTTCTGCCTCTGTGACTTGTCTATGTAAAACCCAAGCTTAGGTCCATCTACTCTCGTCTTTCACTTTGAGCTCAATGTTTATTTACTGTGGCATGCTTCATTAGCATCCTGGCCAGGTACAGATGTGAAGTGCATTTACACTTTGAGGTTGCTTTCTGCTTCTAGGACTGTGAAAAGCAACAGTATTGCAACAACTCCAAGGATCAGATTTTACTTCTGCAAATACGTGTTTGCAGGAGGAAAGAAATCTTATTCATGCATAAATCAAAGACAAAGAAGACTGAAATTCTCTTGGCGTTGGGGACTTAATACTGAATGAGAGATGAATAAACAATGATTCCTTGTCAATAATATTAAGGTGTCCTTTCAAAGCCCTGTGTTGTAAAAGCGAACCTTGAGCTCTTTCCCTTTACAAGCCAGTAAATATTCAGCACAGGAGCTGACATTGAGACATGAGTAAAGGCTTATGTGTTGTTTCAAGAAGCTGCATTCTTTCTTGGCAGGCTCAGGAGGACTTATGTCAAGAGCTGCTTATTTCTAATATTGTAGAGAGAATTCCTCCCACTCTTTCTTCCAGATGCTGAACAGCTCATTTATTTATTTATTTGGATTAGCTATATTAAAATATAGCATGCTTCCAAATGCTTTTCTCCCAAATTCCCCAAGGATGGCCCTTTCTCATGGGGATGTATGTCCTTAAGTCCTTTAACGTGCCTAACTCCCACTGCTTAGAATGAGGGTAAAGTTCCTGACTCCAGGGTAACCAGGATCTTGTAGAAAGCTTAGAGCACTTGGTATTGAAGGAGTCAGAGAAGGAATGTAGCATAACACTGGGCAGGGAGGCAGCAAAATGTCTGCAGCTTTTCCAGTGACTGTGGCACTGATCTGACTAGCAAGCACCTGAGCAAGGAATTGTTGAGTCTTTATGCAGGTCCCTGCTGGACTCAGAACAAGGAAAACAAATGGATGAGTGAAAGTGACTTCTCTGAGCCTTGTTTGATGATAGCTTACCCAGTTTTGAATTTTATTAGACCCGCATCAAAGCACAGAGACCTTCCAAACAAACCTAGGACACATGCAAATTTTCATTTGGTTTTGTTTGGAGATTTGGCAGGTTGGTTGTACGAAAAAGAAAAGTCCTGGTTGGTCTCTGAAGCTAGGTGGAGTGCAGCCACTTGGATCAAGTTTCCTTTGGCAATGGAGTTTACTGAAATCCACAGCACAAAGGGAAACTTAGAGTGACTCCAAGCAGGGCAAAAGCCAAGAGAGTGATTTTGCTATGCCCTCTGAGCTGAAGCGACTGCCTGTCCAGCCAGGTTCAGGACAAGCAGCCTTTTGGGCGCTACAGAAGACCAGATTCCTGCCTGGTGCAGCTCAGGAATGAGGACCAGTGCGACTGCCCAGCTGAAGACACAAATCCAAAGAGCTGCCTGTTCTCTTCTACAAGTTGCGCAGGACCTCACCAAGTCAGGACTTCGACATGAACAAAAGAGTCAAGATGTGGTAGGCAAACATTCTTGTCCACAGTGCCTTATTGAAAAGTAAGCAGAGATCTGTAAACACTGTCCCAAGACCTGAGCCTCCCAACCTCAACTCTCCTGGCTGTTGAATCGAGGTTTAGCTTTTTGGGGGGCAGAATCACAAAATGGCTCTAAATGTGGAGCTGTCTGAAAGCATCCCTCTGATGCTTTGTAGTTTGCTCTTCCTCCCCCATTGCACCTACATCAGAGCAGTAGGAACTTTGAAATAGGGGAATACAGTGAAAAAGAAAGCCTTTAAACATCGAGCAAATGCCTTGCAGAGGCCAGTCTCCCGGAAGACCGTCGGGTGCTCACCATCCGCTGAAGCCTTTCACTGGCTTTAAGGGGCCTCGTTCAGGCTACCAGCACTCAAAGACATTAATCCTCAAAAGCTTTGGCCCTGTTTTACAGGATGCTATTTGTTTCACCATGGATCATTTCAGCTCTTGTAGCATCTGCATCTACTTCCCAATAAAAAGAGCAACATCCTATTAGCAGAGCCACGAGTTTGCCAGCCTGTGCTGCTAAGCACATTCAGTCCGTTAGACGTCCTCCCCATTTTCACTGAGGGAGATGGTGTGTATTTTAATGCTTGGCACTTTACAATTTTCGTGGACAAGGTTCCCTGAAGTGCCTGCACAGCAGCATTCCTGGAGGAAACCTTTACTTTTTGTTTTGGCAGCAGTACAGTCTTTAGAAACTGCATTTTTCGAAGGCATGCTTTGCACAGCGGAGAAGATCTTCCATTCGCAGACCCCATCCGACTTGGAAATCTTATAGAAGGTTTCTCCTGAGCCAACAGGGATACGGACCACACCTTTGCTGCTCTCCATGCTTTGGCTAGTGGGATGGTTGAGGTTGAAGCTTGGGGATTGCTTCTTTGCTGCTTGCTTTCTTGGGAGGCACTGTGCTCTCAGGACATTTTGGAATGCTTTCTTAAACTCTTGACTTGAGCATGGATAGATGATGGGGTTGATGCAGCTGTTTAAATATCCAAGCCAAAATGTTATTTTAAAAAGTGTGTCCGGGGGTTTGATTGCAGGAAAGAAGGAACCTAAAATGGAAAATACACAGAGCGTTAAGGCAGAGGCAGTGAGAAATTGCAGGTAACCAAAGAAACTTAAACACTGGAAAAAATAAAGAAGGTTCTGTTCTGTCTTGGAAAATTTATGACTTGAAGCCCAATTCCTGCAGGAGCAAGTCTTTCAGAAGGTATGGTTTTGTATAATTACATGGATGTTCTATCAGAGATCAGTTCAAGACATCTACTTTATTATGCAAGCATTGTAATCCCATTTACAGCCAGGGAGGCAAGCAAGTGGACTGGTATCAAGTGCTAGAGGAAAATTTCTTCCTCCAGGACTTCCAGTTCAAGATTAGTTAGCTGGATAACAGTCGTATCCATAGGAGGTCATCAGAAGGGGTTTCAAATGGCAAGAAAATCACACCATTTCAGAACTCAGAGTAAGTGAAAAGTAGGATCACTGAGGTGGTTGCATTCCAGCTAAAAGCCTTAAAAATTATAAAGCATTGCGTACTCATTTTCCCTTGAAACCTTCAGAAAATCTAACTATCCACATTTTTCTGTCTCATAGAATGCATCTAAAATTCGGTGAAGCTAAAGGAAGGTTCCTTCTTCTGTCAGTGAACATTGGAGAAGGTCTCATGGCCAGCCATGATATATACATATATATACTGATATATACTTGCAAAGTTACCTCCCAGAGATGATTCAAAGAGCAAGAGTTTAGGTGGCTCCTTAGTAAGGAAAGTACCATGGGAGTTTTTATTCTAAAGAAGGCAGGATAATATTCAAAAAATCTGAAATCTTTTGGTGAAGCTTATTCAGCATATCAGTGACAGAGCCATAAATTGTGCAGTCATTAGTCTTCACTGTCTTGGAACAACAGCAGTCAACTACCAGTGACGATGCAAATTGTAAATTAAAGAGCATTACTAATATACTTTTTAAACAATAGATTATGATATATGGTGGCATAGAATTTCATTATGAGTTATCTGCTGATTTGAAATCTTGGGAACATTTTTCCTAATGCCAGACCTTTGGGTTTTGTTGAACTACAACTTGAGCTCCTTAATGCTTGTATAAGCAAGTTTTTAACTTTAAATGATTTGAAGAGGATGCCAGTAAATGCTTAAGAGATTTACTCATGGGGAGCTGTTATTATAAAGCTAGAGACATAAATTTAAGATATCAAAGAGTCAACACTGCTGCTTATGGAGAATTGTTTAGAAATTTGTTGCTTTTCTTGAACGACACAAGAAAATGGCCATTGTAACAAGAGCCTGTAATTCTCTTACTTGGTGCTTCTCTTTGCTTAGAAGCAAAAACAGTGTTGTCTGCATGTGACTGAACCAGGAAACTAAACAGTGTGATGCTGGGGTGGCAACAAGTCATAACAGCACTTCTAAGACCAATTTTGCACTATGAATGTAGAACCAGAGAAAGAGAATTGCCGTATGTTGCCCAGGGGAAAGGCTGTTTCTTACTTGCCTCCTTTACATGAAAGAAAAGAAAAAAGAAAAAAAAAAAGTGGTTCTATCATACAAGTGTCAGTAATTAGTTTGGGCACAGGAAGTAAAATCATTTCCCAGAAAACATAATCAGCTTGTTTTGGACTTCATAGTCAAGTTTCTAATAAACAGAAATTTTAGCACTCAGAAATGCTTGTCTTCCTGCTCCTCCCCCCCCCCCC
>Ga0065711_1029422_pt1 | contig 36252 bp, 16 predicted proteins | sample Hoacrofraction12_FD_59098 | JGI IMG/M metagenome (GOLD analysis project Ga0065711, IMG submission 59098) | Hoatzin crop microbial communities from Cojedes, Venezuela - Epithelial fraction 12 v2 (version 2) | ecosystem: Host-associated > Birds > Digestive system > Esophagus > Crop | place...
AAAAAAAAAAAAAAAAAAAAAAAAAAAAGAGTTTTGAGCTAGAAGAGAGAGAAATATGTTTATTGTACATAAGTGTGAATTTTCATGGAATCTCATGGCAGGGATATTTCATCAGAATGCCTCTGCTCTGCACATTCAGGGAACATGTACTGGGATACCACATAAATGAGTGGAAAAAGTCATCACAGCACTTTGAGAGGGAAATTGCATTTTATTACCCATTTGGGCAGCATGAAGCAACATCACTTGTAGTCTGACACTTTAGTGTTGCTAACAAGTGTTGTTAAGTTTAATAAAAATATCATTATCTTTTCCTTAAACTACAACTTTTAGTCATTATTAGAACTGGGCAGAAGAAGAAAATTCCATTTAATGTAGTACTTTGCCATTTAAAACTAGACTTTACTCTGATTTGTCAATGAAAATAAAACAAATATGAACTTACTCCAAGAGAAGGAATTGAGGGTTGGCCAGAAAGTCTTTGAGCTATTGTTGGACCCACCTGGTTGCGGGTTGAGGAGCCAAAGTAGAAGGTGGTAGAAACCATACAGTTCCTCTCCTGTAAACATTAATGTTTTGCAAACCCATGCTTAGCTATCTGTATGTGTTTATGTACCGTTGACTTTACTGGGATTAAGCTCATGTTTAAGTATGAATGGGGATGAATCCAAGAGAGTTCATAAACCAGTCTTTGTGAACTAGGAGGGTGATGGCTGGAAGCCAGCAAAGCTGTAGTGGTGGCTCTCCCCAAGTACGCATAAGGACCTGCTAGGCCTGCCAACAGAGAAAAACACAGGTTCCTTCTGCTTGAAAAGGTTCAACTAGAGTTTAGAAACTCTGCCTCACCACTGTGCACTCTTACAAAACAGAACTGATGCAGTGATACCATGTGCTAGGCAAGGGAGCTACTTCTAAATGTAGAAGTTTACACAGAACCCGATTTCAGATGACGAAGTTTGTTTAGGAGGGAGCTAAGAGTCTGTGATGTACTGTCTCTGTGTTTTGCTGTATTTTAAGGTCTATCAATTGCATACGAGGTGCTAACATTAAAAAAGGGAAAAAGAAAGAGATAGTGTCTTAGTGTGACCTTTTTCCATCTTTCATCAACACTGAGCAAGTTACCTCTAATCTGCTTAGTCCATGTTGGCTGGAGGCCTGGGAATAAGAGCCTTCACTGGCAGCCCAACAGCCACTACTTCACTACCGTCTTGCCTGAGTCAAACTCATTTTTATTAACAACTAATCTATTGCATGACATAAGCTGGAGGGGGACATTTCAAAAACAATGAAGGTTTTCAAAAATTTATGATCTACTAAAGACAGCAATATATGCTTTATACGCGAACAATGAATACAGAGGGATTTGAATTGTCTTGATGTTGAGACATAACACACTTGGTCCTGCATAGCAGCTACTTCCCTATCTGAGTTTACTAAGGTGACCACGAAGCAACTGGAGTTTTGTTTATGTATTATTAAAATCAAAAATCAAAATATGCATCAGTTCATGAAAATTCTGTGATCAGGAATTTCCTTTGATTTAATGTGAACTTCTGATATTCTTAAAACCCATTAAAAGAATGTTCTTGCATTAAAGGATAGAAAAACATCAATATGAAATAAAACTTGTAGGTGAAGAAATTCTTATCAGTCTTTGTGAATTAGCAACATACAAAGCCTTATGTGCCCCCCCCTCCCCCCCTTATTTCCTTACTTATAAAAGCAGAAGGTATTCAGCAGACCAACTAAAAATACAGTTTGGAGTTAACTAAATCTATTCATAGATTCTGCTGACAAATATTGTTCTTCTAAACTATGCATAAACAAAACAGAACATTTTTAAAAGATGGTATACTGCATTTGCTATTTCCTTCTTGTACTAAATTTCTGTAGTAGTAGTTCTATTGCTATCTACATTCCAAAAATTGTTCCTCAAAATCCTGAAACATCATTTTTTTCTTCATTTCAGTCAGCAAACTAAGGAACCTGATTTATATGACAGCTTTTAGGTTTGCTGCTGGAATTGGTTTAGATGAAAGGCTAAACTTTGTGTTAAATGATGTTCTTCATGAACAATGCAAGGGAAAAATGTGAACTTTTCCTTGATAAAACATGTCCAAACTGAACGGTTTGGGGAGTGTTGATCAAAACCAGAACACTTCAGTTAAAATAAGCTAAGATAGTGGATTAGAAGAGAAGTAGTGTGAATACCTCCTATTTCTCTTCCCTATGGCTGGCTTCTCCAGCTAAACTATGTTGCTGCTTTGCACTGCAGCCAGGAGGACTTGCAAGATACAACCCAGCTGGACAATGGTGGGACCATCCTGCATCCTTGAGATGTAGTCTCACGGAGGAAGTGAAACCACATAGCTTTTGGAATATTCTAGCGGAGGATGTAAAAAAAAACACTAGCGGGCTATCTCAGCTTCCCATCAGCTAAAAAGGGCAAACAGCCTGGCAAAAAAACCTGCACTTCAGCCAAAGAGTGTCCAGGGTATGTGTCAGCACCTTGACTGTTTCTTGCCCCTTTGTCAGTAAAATGTTGCAACTCATAGCTTTTATTTTTTTTTAGAAATGTTATCTTGTAAATTCGGTGATTATATCAGCTGCAAAGCTCTTAGCAGTTCAGTGCTGTCCCTGCTTTCTTGGGCATATCCCTGAAGCAAACTTTGATAGTATCAAGTGTTATTGCTAACGAATACATACTTAATCAAAGATACCTGGACAGACTGTCTATAAACTTTCAGTAGAACAGAACTTTACATGCATGGCTTCTCTAAATAATCTGTTTCTCAAACAAATCTATACAGTTCTCTAAGAGCCAGACCTACAAAAATACCGTTTCCAATCATTTTATTCTTACAGTTGACTAAACTTTTTAATGAGTTATATGAGACCCAAGCTTATACTTCATTATATACTGCGAAATCTACATTGACCAGCAGTCACAATACAAGGAACTTTTTTCCTTTATCTGATAGCATATTCTCATATCTTTTGAAACCTTTGTCTTAATATCAGATTAGGCTAAAACTTGTCTGAACACTCCAGGAAAGGAAACAGAGGACTGACTGAGCACATGAACTTTGTCTCCTTCAGGAACCAGTTAAAATGGCTCCATACCCTTATCAAAGGGATAGGTGAATTTGATGCTTAGATTAGCATGATTGACAGAGCTTTTCTGGTGAAGGAATTTAATTCTCCTATCCTCATAGTTTTTTTCACCTTGCCAAATATTCAGTTGTCATCCCATTTTACTGGAACTTTTTGAAATGAAAAAAAGGAGATACGCAATATGAAAATACTAAGTCTGCCTTTGTCAAAAGTGACAATGATTTATAGTGCTGGGAAATCCTGTGTGGCTGAGGTCTACAGAGAACTGAACCCTGAAAGTATGGCTGTATTTTAGTACTGAGCCATCAGGTGTGAATACTTGCCTGGGCTGAAAGACCCCTCATTTGTTACTACTGGATAGACAAGCTGGCCATAAATCTGAAGTAAGGAAAGGCACTGGGCTGAAATGGCATCCCAGAATACTTCAGCTTGTAAAAACCCCAAGTATTTGGTTATGTGCACCCTGAAATGCTGATGCCTGTCTGACTGGAACAAGCCACCTTGTATGACTGCTTTTTGATATGGGCAACTGCGTGTAGAATAGGACGCCAAATATCTGAGGGGCAGTTTGTTCTGCTCTCTGCAGCTATAGTTGCTTCACAGCTTGAATTAAGTCTTTTCTTCCATGATGCCTATTTTGTTAAAACCAAAACGTTTTGCAAAACTCACTGGTATTCTCTGCAAATGTAATTAATGAGGTTCTCAGGTTTAGGAATCTATCAGGGAAAGAAAAGCATTTACCTGGAAGGAGGGAAGCTCAAATTCAATTTTTTCACTACCTGATTCCTTGTCGGGAGCTGAGTTTGGCTCTTTTTTGTCCAAGGTGAGTAACTAATCTGTGAGTTATAGACAATATCCCAGCTGGTCTCCTGGAATAGGTTTTTTTCCTCATCCTAGTTTAAAAGGTAGCATTGGTTTTGTTCATTAGAACAGGCTTTGAAACCTCAGTATGTTTCATGAGCTGGAATTACTGCCTTTCAGCCAGCCCTAATCTGGCCTTTGTTTTTTACCATGCCCAAGGGTAGTTATCGTGACACCGTTTCATAGGTTTCTGCTAAATCCCCAGGATGGTCTAACAGGAGGAGACAAATGTAGCTGCAGAGCTAGTAACACTGTGTTTATTCTAATACATTATTCAGAGCTAGATCATTGAGACTGCTGTCATGGTGCTTATTCTTAGCGTAGGAAATAGAGAAAAATATATACTTAACCACACCAGCGAAAGATACAATATCTTTTTAACTAGTAATGAAAAAAAGGGGATGTAATAATACAATATTTTGAGGCTTTTTAATGTCAGTGGGTGGTCAGCAGGGCTGGCTGATAAGTACTACTACACAGGCCAAATAAATTGAAGATGTCTAAAAGAGAGGTGAATAGTTCACAGAAGACCTGACTGGACCAAGAGCTCAACATCAACCTGCCAAACCCCAGTGACTTAGATACTATCACTGTGTACTCAGCTGCTTAAGGAGAAGCTCAAGGCAGTTGACATATATCTACAAAGTAGATGTGCTTGTACCACAGACCTTTCCGCATCCTGTGGTCAGCGACTGAGCTTGTCACACAATATATAGGAAACTGGTCACCACAAATAAGCATCCAAAACTATATCCATTTAAAATGACTGCACAGAATAATGTTTTACTCCGTTGCTTATTCTACTGAGTATTAGATCTTTATGGTTTGTGATAGGGATGCTACTTCATGTCCTGTTTCCATCAACAATCATTAGTACATCCATCAGGACATCCAAGCTACAAACTGCCAGCCCAGACCTGGGTCACAGGCAGTCTATGTGACTATATTACCTGGAAAAAAAGTAGTGCTCTATTGGCAGAAGAATTATTTAAGAGGAATTTCAAACCTTTTAATGATGCTTGACCTAGTTGTCTTAGTTTTATGTGAACAAACATCGGGCATAAAGGGAAAGGAACAGTAAACAGGACAGCAGCCGCCCCTTGAAGTCATAAAGTGGTCCTATTTCATTTGAACTGAAAGAAAATATCTTGCATTGCCTGTACTAAATGAGACAGAGGCTGCAAATAGCAGTACCAGCATTCAGTCACAGGGCAGTTTAGATAAATAGTAGGGCAACTTTTTAATATAAAAAAGTAATAAATTGCCTTTTTGCTTAGTAGCTCTTTTTAAAAATCTTCACTAGCTGTATTAAATTTAAATTCTCTAACTAGATTATGACCAGCTGAGTGACTAAAGCTGCTAGAAAAGCATTGTCTTCCTCGTATTGGATAGCTAAATATTAAAAAGCTAAACTTCTTTTAATTCCGGACATAACTATGGATCTCAACATGCATTACTTATGTTTTGTTGCATACGAATTCTTTTTGCTACACAGTCTATGCACACTGAAAATTAATTCCTTAAGAGATTTGTGCAACTCCCTAAACAGTTACACAGAAGTGTTGTTTATGCCTGTGGTATTTTTCCTGCAAATGGAAAAAATAGAAAATATAAATTAAACCTTGAGGCATATAATTTCTATTATCAAGTCTCCCGTGATCTCTTTAGAGAGAAGATTTTTGGAAAAATAAGGTCTGAGCAATTTTTTAGCACAAGATTTCTTTCTGCAGATGCAAAGCATTGTTCAAATGCTGTAATTTTTTAATGATACAATAACCAGGCTTTGTAATATTTGTTGGATAGATATATGTGAAACAGAAGTTACTATTCCTAACTTTCTATCTGATTCAAAAATACCTAAATATCTGAAATCTGAAATGTAGACCTATAGCCTAAATTGTTCACCTGCTCTCCCACCATAGCTGATAAAAGGAGCATATCTCCTAAGGGCAGCTCATTCCATCTCACAGACATCTGTCTTAGGATGGGATGAACTACTGTTTGGAAATATGTCTCCACTGATCGACGAAGGAGCCTGTGTGACAGTCTTAGCCTCAACACTTGAACTTTTCAATATCTAAAATTAGGAGAGCTAAGTCTCACTCACAGACAATATGCTGCTTGGCTAACTGAGATAGACTTTGTCTTGCCAAACTATATGTCAGCCACCGACACCTGACAAAATCCCTGGAGGCTGTCCGGGATGAGAAGCAGTTCCTTCACTGTGCAGTGGCCATGTAAAACAGACTGGACGAGTTGTCTAATTCCACACTTCCACATAGGTGACTTTTTCTGGAAAGTAATGTACAAGCTTCCCAGAAAGGCTGTGAAATCTCCATCCTTGGGATGTTTTCAAGACAAAACCAGTCAAGAACTGACCTGATCTAGTGCTGTTGATGGTTTTGAACTAGAAGACCCCCTGCAGATCCCTTCCAGCCTACATTTCTGTATTATTAAAACAAGTCCAGATAATGAGATTTGACACAGGTATTGATGATTAGGTGAAATGAATGCCAGTTCTGGTCTTAGGCTGCTTCTGTACACGGTTAGCTCTATTTTGATTACAGAGAGGTATACCTGTTGGTCTATGCTTACCAGAAACAAAGTTTTCAATAGCAATAAACATTAATTCATGGTTAAGTGTGTTAATACATAAATGTAAAAATGTCAAGGGGTATCTCTAGGTGGACTAATTTCAGGCAATCTGAGAAAGGTGTTTAAAGTGGATGGTATAAATTCTTCAAAGCAAATATCCACCTGTTTTGATTACTGTGGCGGCAGCTTAGACAAGTAGCTTAAACTCGATACCCAGCATGTAAATAACTATATATTAGTGACAGATGGATCATAGCTGGGAAGTCAGCTTTTTTCTAAAGACTTTTCTGCCTCCTTTTCTTGCCATTTTTAGTTACCATCAAAGCAGAGATTGTAGTGCAGATACAGCTGCTTGAAAGAAAGAAAGAAAAAGATTCTTCTAAAGAAGAGCAGCTTTAGCTGCTCTTTTTACCAAAAAAAAAGTGGAGTTAGAATTTCCCTTTTTACTTTTGTTTCATTACTGTTTTAGGCCTTTCACCACATACTGGTTTCTTTAATCTTATTTGTTTCATGATAAACTGAAGTTCTCACTGGAAACAGGAACTTTTCAGACAAATATTTCTTTCCCTCCAACATTTTTCATAGTAAGTAAAACACTATATGTGATCTTACTGAACAGGAATAAGGGTTTAGGCTGTGCTCTTGGATAATGAAAGGATCCAGAAGGAGAGCTGGAGAGCAACAAATTTTCAAGCAATAGGATGGCTGTAGAACTCTAAGCTACAGTACAGGAGAGCATCAATGACAGCAGAGAGACTGCTGCAGATCACTGCAGTAATGTTGTTGCTATTTTTGGAGCATTACACATTAGCTACCTAACAGAGATATCAACATCTGTTCTTCAGTGATTTGATCAATCTAACAGTTCCAGTACAGATATTTATTTGTGGAAGAGGGTGGTTGGTTCTTTTTTTTCATTTGTGGGTTTAGCACTTCTGTTATCTCTCACTCTTTCTAGCTCCCTTCCTTCACAGAGGTATAGCATAAATCTTATTTTACGGACCTGTGCTGTCAGCCACCATACTATCTGAACCCTTTCCATGTAACTTCAAGGGCAGCAGTGAATTCCCTGATGGATCTCATCTCCTTTTCCTGTTCTAGAAAACTCTGTTTGCCATGGTTTGTTCTTTGGGGGAAAAATAAGAGATGTTCTGGTTATGATAAAATGTACTCTATCAAATAAGTGGAGCTGGCAAAAATTCCAAACTGTGGTTAGACTCTGGATTCATTTAATCTCTGAAACTTCATTCCATATTTTCTTTCTGCAATCGCACATGAAGGACTAGATCCCCAGCTGGTTTAAGTCAATACAGCATCACTGACACCAGCTGTCTGTTACTGAGGATAATCTGGGTGTTACAACACTTTGGCACACAGAAACCTAGGCACTGTGATAATTTCCAGCCCTGAACTTGCTCACACAGAGCCTGCTTAAGCGTCCCTGCACTGGGCTTCCTTGTGTATCTGGTATTACTTCAGGTGCTGAGCCACGTAAACAAGTGAGACTTGTGAGAGCTGAAACAGTCTGGTCATCGCTGTGCCCAAGTTGCCAAAGCTTTCTAGATGTGGATGTGCTAAAGACAGCAGAGGCATTGGGGGCGCAACCAAGTGGGGTCCATCCAGGCCAATACTGGACAGAAATTGGAGGTGTGAGCAGAGTAAGCTTGCTTTCCAGAAGAGGGGAGTCTCTTGGAGGGTCAAGTCAGTGATGCAGGTTCAACATTCCGCCATCTTCCTTGGCTGCCAAAACACTGTGAGGCACTAGATTGCTTCTGTGGAGCAAGTTCAAAAGTGTCTTTTCATAAGGACACGGTATATACCAAAGCCTATCCACCTGTCTAGACGACCTACACAATATATTAATCTGTCATGGAGATTTGTCAGTTGGTTTGTAAGAGCTAGAGATCCAGTCCAAAGACTTTGGATATAGTTCTTTTCACCACCTTCTCTGGTATTTGAGTTAATATAATCTTTTCTTTCACAAGTAGAAGCTAGATATTTAACTCCCTTGAGAAACTACTTTTCAATTTTCTCACTGAAAGCTTTGCAGAAGAGGAGAGGACAGACGTTTAAAGAATCAGTTGCCTAAACATAGGTGTCTCGTGGCCATTTACATCCCTGAGGAGATCCTGTTTAGCCTGCATGTGAGTATGGATCTTCTACAGGTACAGACAGCCCCAGATGACTGTGCTACAGCAACCCAGATGGCACTATACCTTTTTTGAATCAACTGAATTGAGTCCTAAGACTACACACTGAATCAGCATTTGACTTGATGGGCTAGAGCTTCTGCAAACAGTGGTGAAAGAAGGCAACCCAGTGGAGAGTCCAGTGATTCCTGCACGGGACTAGCAGTCATGTCATGTTAGCTAGGTTTGGAGAGGCCCAAGTGTTTAGGAAGATATTGATCTGTTAGACTGTGATCAGTGAACAATATGGACAAACAGGAGAATGTGAACATGGCTGATGCTGCCTTCTAAAATTAGTTTACGGAAGAAACACATTGTTTACGAAAACAGCAGGTGATGTCAAATACAAGGTTTCTGACACTTTTTCTCCTTTTTTCTTCTTTATTTTTTCTGGAAACCAGATTAATCTATACTGTCGTGCAGCCCTTCAACTTCCTGGAAGTGTCCCTCTCATACTGCTTCATAAACATAACAACTGTTTATCAAGAAACTGTGGCTCACTGTTTGTGAGGTGGGACACAGAGTGTCTGAAAACTGGGTAGTAAGAGGCTAAAAAGCATCATGTGGATCCAAAAGATGCTATAACTAACACTCAGCAAAGGCAATAATTCATTGCCTCTAATTTGAGAGAAAAATCATATTTGTTCCTAAGTTTATACTACTTTTGACATGCTAGCAAGTACTTGAATAAATGTAGCACTTTACATATAAAAATTGCAACTCAAAGGGAGGCAGCAATAATTTAGCTCAGAAAAATCACAGAGCTCTCTACTTCTCCTTCAATTGGCAGAGAAGCCTTCCCGTATCCTCAGAAGAAATGAAAACAGATGAAGTCCTGCACAGTCCATTCTCTGGTAGGAAGCAGATCATATTTCTCACATCTGTTACCAACATGGCTGATCCACTCTGTTCCCATCAGAGGGATAGTCAGGATATCAATGATTTGAGGTTTTGCCTTTTTAGAAGATATATTTCTCATCTTGTTTTGTCTTCTGTTAGTTTTATAGCAGTTTGATGTTATGAAGGAGCTCCTCCTTTTCTGTCAATAGTACAAGGTCACCCTATCAGAGTAGCATAATACATAACCAGCTTGCATGCTTCAGGCATTGTTCTGGCAAAATTTAGCAATGCATCTTTTCTTCCTGCTTTGCTGTGGATAGTCAGTCCAATGCTGATGTCAAGAGTAACCACATGTTATGGTGATATAGCAGACTTAAAAAAATCAGATATTGTAAAGATCTGAAAGTGCAATGTCATAATACTTTAGTTCTGGGAAGTTTTTTAAATTTTATGAGCTAGAAATAAGTTGAATGATGGAAACCACCTAAACTTTTTATCTCTTTGCTGACTTGCCAATACGCAGCAAGGCGAGACACAAACTGGTTGACAGGTCTTCATGTCTGATTGCCATACAGAAAGAAATTCAGGGATGAAATTGAAGGACCACAGCACACCTGTAGCTTCCACAAATGATAATAAACTGTACAAACTGCAGTCTGAAACACTTCTGAAATGTAAGAGTCTTCATCAAATCTGAAGTTCTATCCCTTTGTAATGAAGGTTTTGCAAGAATGAAGTATATTGAGTCTCCCAAATTTTACAGATGGAAATTGCCAGAATAAGTCCATATGACTTATGTTCTTATGAATTTCATATTCTAATAAAATGTTACTATTTGCTCCTGCTTGTACCAAAGGTTTAGAGCACAGAATAATATTTAATCATAATATGTAATGTAATGATTAGAAAAGACCTTGACAGGCTTGTATAATAAAGTAGCCAATAGTGAAATTTAATCACTTCTAAAAATGACTTCAGGAAAGAGAGGCATTACAGAAAACAGATGCAGGAAAACTGGGAGATCGCTAAAAAGTGGCTACAGTGATTATTTTTGTTGTGTGTATGTTAGTTGGTACATGGGTGAAGACCTAAGGAGCACCAGTGGAGAAACACAGAGAAGTAATGAGCAAGCTCAGAATGCTGAGCATCAGCCATCAGTTAGTTGAGAAAACACTGAAAGATTTAGGATGCACATTGAAACAGAAGAATATTGAGTGGTGAATATTCGGGGAAATGTTTGATGATCTTACGTTCACCTGAGAAATTGCAAACAATGAGATAAATCAAACACACAAGAGTTTAAAGGGTGAAAATCTGCCATGGTGTGCTCTAGAGAAATACTTGCTAAATATTGCAGGATGAATTGTCAGGTAAAGGCTAAATTTGGCATAGGATATCTTGGGGACCATATATTGGAAAGCACGTTTCTGGCTGATCACTTGAAAAATTCAGTCTCTAAGAACAGCAGAAGAGCCTATTTCTGCCCAAATAAGTGTCACAGAAATACACTTCATTAGATAATAGACATAGAAGCAGCAATTTGGACAGTTGTTAAGCAAATTACACCTTGTCTGTGAAAGCTACACAGACAAAAAGAGAAAGTGGGAGCAACTGCCACTGCACATTGATTTTCATGTAGATTTTTAGGTTAATACACAGGGCTTGTTTCTGGTTTTATTGGAACAAAAACCATGTGTAACCATTTCAAGGTAAAGAGTCACTGGGGTTCTGAATCAAGATATCACGTGAGGGATAAGATGCTTTATTCTTCCAAGTGGTTCAAGAAAAGCTGAGATCCTTACTTTGTGTCTTAGCTTTTGGATGTCTAATGTATTTTTAATTATGATGTTCCTTCTACTATGATTAGCATTGTTAGCAGATGTTTTTGCTCAAAAATCAAGAGTATTGGAAACCAATATGTTTCTTAACCTAGCTATGCTTTTCCTCAAAGAGAATTCTGATCTAATTGGCATGTGTATTAAAGGGATTTCCTGTTCTAAATATACTGATTTCCTGAACTGTTGTGACTATGTGTAACATCTGTCTCCATAAGCAGAGTATCCTCAATTACCAATGCTCCAGAGTTTATGCTGTGAAAGCTCAAAGAACTCATACAGTTTTAAAGTTTTGTTCTTCACTTTTGAGTTCAGTGGGATTTAGGGGCATTTATGACCTTTCATGATATCCTCAATATGTTGCAGGATCAGGCCCTTAATTCTTACCACAAAAAAGTAATCAGAATATGGTTTTCTGGATTTTGTCATTACAAATGTCATAGAATTGGCTCAACAATCACAAGAAATTCCAAAACATCTGGAAGGCATCGCATTTCATACTGATGGTACCTACTAGGTTTAGGTGGAAAAGCTCCAGACAGTGTATCAGGTTTTTTTGGGGTTTTTTTTTGTTTTGTATTTTTTTATGCTAGCCTTGTTGGAACACATAGCTAAGTTCTTAAAAATATAGAAAATTTCCCCAGATATGAATAATGGTTTAAAAGAAGGCTTTAGAAGAGACTATTGTGACAGCCTTGAGCATCTCAAAAGTGGGTTAGATTGGATGTAGCAGAACAGATAGAAGGTGAAAGAACCAACTTTTGCAGGAGAACTGGAGTTTTAACAGAAATATTAAATGGAATATGAAATATTACATCCATATGCTAAAGAAACCACATGTCGAACAGAAGGAATGGTAGACTATCAAAGCAGTGACTTAAAATTTGTTGGGTTTGGCAAAGCAAGTCATAATCAGTACAATAAACAGAACACTCAAATACTTAAATAACCTTGAAGAAATGTTGTAACAGCAAACAATATTTTCCTCTGGATGAAAAAAAACGTGGGACCCATTCTGTTAGGCAGTATGAAGTTTTAGGTTTTTTAAAATTTGAGGTTATCCACCATTACTACATTTTGTTTTTATAGAAAATACTACTCTCTCGTGAAAACCCTACCACTTACTGAATACTGCATGAAAAATATCTACACTTTGTGAGCACTAAGTAAAAACAAATACAGCATATGCAGCAGCAAACTGCTGATGAATGGAAGTGCTATGTGTGTTACTTTACAGTATTATTTCATAAAAAATGTTATGCATTATTTACAGAATTGCCTCACTCCATGTGATGTTGAAAGCTTTATCTATTCTTTTAGAACTTCTGAGAACCCAGTATCATCTTCAAAACTCTTTTTTCTTTCAGATATTACAGCAAGTTATACTAACCAGGATGCTACCTGGAGTCAGAAGTTTAAACTGATTCTCTTGCTTTTGCTTTAACGTAAACTGAAGCAAAAGTCATTCACAGATTTCAGGCAGATGCTGCAAAAAAATAATAAAAAAAAGAGCTTACTTTAAAAGTTCCCACAGTGTCTCATAATTTACACTAACAACCTATGACTCTAGGAATTATGACTAGTATTTACAAGCAGATACTACCTCTGAGCCACAGGACAGCAGTCCTGCAAGCTGCAGCATGTAGGATATATTCTACATCTGTAAAGCTAACAGCTTATTGAGAAATCATATAATGGAGAGGTTCTCTTTTTTTGGCTTGTGAGGAATCTAATGTTCAGGCTGCAGCAGTTTATGTTTGCTGAACTTTACATGTGTTTTAGCTACCTTTCTCTGTGCTAAGATAACAAATCACACATGAATCGGTCAACAAGAGCACACCTATAAACAATTTGTCCAGCAAACAGATTTTCATTAATCATTCCCAGTAAGTCATGTTGACAGTCTGAAAAAAGATGTTGATGGAATTGCAACATTTCTTCCAGTTTCACAGAGATGAGAGCACAGGGTCTCAACTCCAAAGGTCCAGAACATTTCTGTTGCACCACATCAGATGACAAGGTGTCTCAAACAGCAAGGTGTTGATTGTGATCCAGCCTTTGTTTTCATCTAGAATATACATAGATACACATTGGGAATGATTTGATTTGGAACAGCCAGAATATATGGACATCCTCGCTCACTTTGAAGGGCTATGTCCCTCAGGGAAAGGGTATGTGATCTCTGCTGTAAGATCCTCCAAAGAAGCCTAATTCATCTCTGAACATTAGCTTTCATGATAGACTGAAGCTGAAGTGCCTGAAAAGCATTTGATATGGTTTGTAAGAAACCTGGAGATTAAAAAATATTGTTTCTGATTGTCAGACACTCTTTCCAGGCATTTTAATATGAAATAACCCCATCACACAGAGCAACCTTCCGCAGCGTGGGAGAAAGTCTATGTGTTTGTGTACTTGTTCTTAAGTGTGCGCTATGAGTGAAGCAGCAGTGAGTTATCCATGCAGTTATATTTGAAAGGAGAGTGAGCAGATACAGAGTCGATTCTTGAGGCAGGATTTCTTTGTAAAAACAGGGCTTTGTACAAGTGTTAGCCATTCAGATGTAATCTGCAGGACTTGCTGTAGTTACAGGGAGGGTGGATATGTAGGAAGAAAGGGGTGGTAGGAGGCTTGCACCTTCTCCTGCTTTAACCGAACAGTGACACTACATAACTCTAATGCCTTTTGTGACGGTTGCCCCAGTCACCTACGCTGTGCAATTAAAGCACGACATTTCTAAGCAATTTTCTACCACAGTAGATATGCAATCCTTTCAACAGACTTAGAGGTTTTACTGTTTCCTTTTCATCATCGGCTTCCAGGCAGAAACTCCTGTAGCACCCTCTAATAGGGCCTCATCTGTATTGGCAACCAACACAGGCGCATCAGCATACGTTCAGTGGGGAAAAGTTCTGCTCTGCCCCATTTCTCCCTCCACGGGTGGAGGGCATCCCTCTGCCCTCCTGAGGAAAAGGCAGAGAAAGAGGGAGTGGGCTCCATTTAGATATAGGGAAGTAGGAAGGAAGACAAGAGGCAGAAGAAAGAGTTTCATCTCTAAGCCTAAACCATTTCAAATGAGATTAAGGTTTCAGTTCAATAACTGGAGCACAGCTTTTTCTTCCCAAACTAAAATTGGCAATTGTGTAATGAAGACTAATTGCATGTTTTGCATATTAAAAATATTCAGTTTTACTTACACCCTAGAATAAAGATTTTTTGGATCCTGATTTGGGGATATTTAAGACTGATGCCTGTTTAACAGGGGTGATTTTTCATGGCTGCAAAGTGTTGATCAGTGGCTGTAAAGAAATTTCCTTGGCCTCTTTGGTTCATTTTCTTCTTTGCAACAGCATAGTAGACTTGGCTTGCTTCAGCTATCATTAATGGTAGTACCATTGCTAGAAGAGGATGATTAAGAACTCCTTAACAAAAAGAAAACTCCTGCAATCACATTGCTTATTATAAGTTACATTACCAAAGAGTTTAAGCCTGTAAAACTACTTTAAAGCAGACGAAGTTGGTTTGGGGGGCTGTACATCCTAAACATTAGATCTTTCCTTAGCCAGGCTGTCCTGAAAACTTCTTCTGTTGCTCGATCCCTAGACTAAAGGCAAAATGACAGCATAACTTGTAGCAGGCTGTGAAACCACAAACTCATTCCTGCCTGCTGCTTCACTGTGGAACGGCCCGTGTCTGGGACCCAAAGGTATAGACAGTATAAACAAACAAATTTTATAGTATCCAGTATCATACCCACTCTTATGCTGGGAAATTCCAAGCTCTCCATCACCTTATCAGTTTTTATCTGTGCAAGGATGACAGAATCCAAAGCCAAAACCAAGCTTGAAATGTCCGGTTGATTTTTGCTGGGCTGTAAAGACCCACAGAATTCTTCTGGAAATTCATCTGCAAATTTGAGCCAGACAATGAAACCAAAGACTAAAGGACATTCAGGATGGTGAATTGCTAAGGGTGTTCAAAAGGAAGCTTTTCCTCAGTTTATCCATTCTGGGGTAACTTATTTTTTCTGTAGGGTTTTAAATGCTACTCTGTTGCTGGCTTTTAGCCAGGCCTATTGCTGGCGCCAGAGAGGCTCATCATTTTATCAGGCTTGCCTCTGCCGCACGAACATTTAATTGTTTGCGGAGTATTCTTAGAACACAGAAATGATAGATATTTCTGGCACTGAAATGAATTCATTCATTTGATTTATTTGTTTTCCCCAACAGCACAAGAGGTTTCAGCTGAATATTTATTTGGAAGAGCTTGGTATATAGAGAAATGTGAAGAAAAACAAATGTTTTTGTTCCATTCAGATTAGCTGGCTGTAGTGCACATGGAGAATACACAGCCCATGTAGATGCAGAAGAAAAGCCAGTATAAATGTTTGCTTTACAGTGTTCAATAAGAACTGCTAGAGGCATAAACTGTTCCTGGGGAAAACTGCTTGAGCTCTGTCTTCAGGGTTAGCCACATAGCTTTCTGTTTTTCAGACTGGTGTCTTCCTTTGACATTAGAATCTAGTGGCTCTGACTAAGAGCAGAGTACCACTCCAGCATGTGCAGAATATTGACAGAGCAAGTGTACTGATGCATATCCACTCTTAGGAAAGGATAGGAGTAACATTTCCATTTTTTTGGAGAGAACGAAGCCTCAGCAGGCTGTGTGCATATGGCCCACATGCCTGACTTAGGGCCTACAGTACCATGGTGTTTACATTACAGAGCGCGATGACTAACTCAAACTTTCTACTCTCCAGGGCATCACATTTGGATTCCTATGCAGGTAGGGAGAGAGAGATGTGAGTGAGGTAATTATCTAGGCCTCTGTAATTCCTGTAAATCAGTCCATCTAATTTAGACGTTAGAATTTCTCTCCAATGGCTACACAGGCAGCACAGCGTGACAGCCTTAACAAGAAGACAGTTTCATACACGTATTTCTGTTCTAAAAGAAGATGTCTTCGTGGTAGCGCTGACAACTAAAGGATGACCTGTGATCCTTAGGGTGGCTGACTGTTTTGGAGACAGTGCAGCAAATTGCCCAATATCACGCAGTCGATCCAGTGACCTGAGAGAAAATTGTCCTGTGATCTCCTCAATCTGGGTGCGCAATTGTCACAACAAGAATCAGCACAGACCTAAATGACAGGTGCTGCACAGCCTGTGGGCATATCCTGTGATGCAGAAGACTGTACCACATTACTAGTGTAAATGATGGAGATGATGGGAAAGCAAAAGAGGATGTTGTCTTTCTCTCTTCTCCATTGTATATCTGCATCTGACCCTGTGGTAATACTCCTCTCAGCATAATGTTGAAGTGCAGTAATGGAGCATATGAAGGCTCAGCGATGCTACAGATTTCTTCAGTATATACAGTTCTTCTGGTTTAATCCCTGTTGTATTTTTAAAGAGCTCATACATAGATTGCTATCATGAAAGTGAAAATGTCAGCTTTACTTTGAAAAATCAACTTCGAAGTCTTACACATGTGGATAGGAAAATATTTACCAAGGTGGTTTGCACCTGGAAAATATAGCATCATAAGGTTTAATGATTTTTTTTATCAGAGAAAATAATTTCAGTCTTCCCATATAAATAAATCTGAAAATGTTCATCTGGACTTCAAATTCATGCTATTTGAAACATTATCAGAATGAAACATGCTTATGTTTTCAAACCTATTTTTTTTTAGAAATTTCTTTCCACAACATTTTTTAACAATTTAATGGTTTTGTCTGTTGAGGACAGAAATTCCATTTATGACTGGCTCTAGTTGTTGAGGAAAGCTGGAAAAAATGATCATGGCAGGCTCAAAAACCAGAAGACTAATAAAAAGAAACAAAAAATGTAGTATTTCTTAATAGCTGGATTTTATACCAATGCCATGAATGTTGGTGGCCTGACATTGTGGTTTGGCAGTCCTGCGTTCATTCAAATCCTAAATATTTTTCAGTTCAGTTGTGTTCTCAGACATTTGTGCATATGAACAATTTGCATATGAACAAGGCATCTGTGTGGAGATGAGCCCATTTGTTCTTCGCTGTAGTTATTCATTATTGATTATTTATTATTCAGTCACATATGAATAGCAACACATTGTGGAAATTGTATTGTTTCAGAAATGCTACGTAAACAGGACTTTACTAGTCGCCAAAACAAATCTCAAATACTTGTGATGAAAATTATAACTTTTCTCTTGGTTTTAACCACAGGTCTTGAAGAGTGTCAGAGGAAACAGCATGATGGTTACAGAAATGGGGAACTGAGGTATAGAGCAGTGAAGTGACTCTCCTGCTGCAATAGGTCAGTGATTGACTCCTGTACTCCTCCGGCTAGGCACCTCGACCTTGCTTGGCCTCTAAGGATGCTCTCCTCTTGTGGTAATGTTAACGTACTGAAATGATTCCATAACCATTTTTTTTGTATAAATTGTTCTGTGTGCACTTGTCCACAATGAATAGACATTGACTTATGCTGCTAAACTCATAAGAGATAGATTAATTCCTGAGCTGCAGTTTTTCACAGCCAAAATGTTCTTTGGTAACGTAATGTTCTTTAGTAAAGTAGTAGAAATAGCTGTTAATACAGTGCATGTGCTAAGGGGAAAAATTTGATTTACCTAAGACTTTCTTGCAATACATACAGAACTCTTCTTACGCTGCCCTATATACTGAAATTTATGATCGTTTCTGTATTTTGAATCCTGTATATGACTCCTGTTTCTTCTGTACTGTCTTGGTTGACACCAGAAGATTTGAGTTATACCAAACTTCTATTTAATCTAAAATATGAGATTATCTCCCTATGGACCAATTAAAATTAAAATAATTATTATTTATAGCCTACAATTATACATATGTGTGAGCAGGCTGAAAAGGGTATGTCTCTTCCATGACTTTTAATGATTTCTCCATATATACTGTTTACTTCCAAGATATCACAGTCAAGACACGTCTTACCAAATAATGTGGAAGGAGCTACTACTATAATAGGTTTTCAGAAAAATTGGTTTTTAGCAGTTCCTATATAAATTAGGCAAGTGTTGGAAAAAAGCAGTATAAGATCAAGGTTAAATTTTACTGACCCTAAACAGACTAAGAACTGAAATTACCCCTTCACATCAGACTCGCTACATCAATGCACTTTTTAATGAGATGACAGCTGAAAGTGATTTGAGAAGAGATCTGCATGCTGTCACTTAGACTTTAGGGCTAAACTTTTCAGACTATTGGCAAGATGAGTTGGCCACAATCAGGTTGAGGTTTAAAATTTACATAATTCATTATACAGTTCTCTTAGGGTTTGGATTTCGTTGAGGAAAGCAAGTAGGCACCATTGAAAAACACTGGTATCTTTCATTCAGGTCTGCCAGGGGACCCTTAAGATCAAAATCTGGCTTTTCAGGTGATAGATTTCATATGGAATCTGGTGAGGGTTTACAATTTTCACATCAGCAATAGTGAGTTTGTTTCCATCAGAGAGGTTAGAAGCTGTCATTTTAATTTTTTTCTGCCTGCTGGTATGTTACAGCATTCACACCTGCCAGAAAATGTCAGAATGTTTATTCCAAGAATAAAAATGTGGGCACATGTCCGCCTCCCAAAATAAAGAGTACAGCAGATATGTTCTGTAGCTCCTCCAACAATCACAGGTTGGAGTTAGTCATTCTTCCTGTAAGAGGGTGGCCATCAATCACTGTCAAAAGGAGCCTTGAGTTCAGAGTCAAGAACAGGGGTACTTGGATCAATGGACAAGGAGCACAAGGGGCCTGTAGGGAGAGGATATGCCTTTTTGTATGTGTAAGTGGCAGCACTGTAATGTCCCAAAAGCCTCTTGGCTTGCAGAAACAAAAATTTCAGTACGGAGAGTTTATTGGTTTGCCAAGCACATCATCTTTCAGTGACAACCTTCTCCTTCCTCAGAACTGAAGAGTGAATATTTTCATAATGAAAATAAATCATTAAATTTTTGTCCCTGTGAATGGAACATATTCGGCAATCATCTGCATTGATTTACTGGAAAAATGAAATCTTTTTTCTGTTGTGAAACGGTACCAGTTTTAAGACAGCAAATGCGTAAGAAACACCAAAAGTGATATTCAGAAGCTAATTCAGTTTGTCAAACATTCCTTTCAAATAAGTTCTAATAAATTAGTCTACTTTCAAAATCTTCTATTTAAGTGGTCTGAAACTGAAACAGAACAAGCCATGAAAACTTTACAGGGAATAGTAATATTGCCTTGTATTAAAAGTGCTGGAATAAGAATTGGCTAAATTTCTGGCTCAGTCACAGACTCCTTGGGTGACCCTGGATGTTATTTAATCTCTCTTTGCCTCAATACTCATAGAGAGGAAAATAATCCCTTTGAACTTGTTGCTTCAAAAGGCAAGTGTGAGAGGGCAGGTATTGTGGCTTGAATTCACCTGACCTGGAGAATCCAAGAGAGCTTCATTTGTGAGGAACACAGCAGTTTCAGTCTCCCTCTGTGGCCAGAGCAGGGGAATAAGAAACTCCTTCAACCATTAATGCAGTCCAGCTATGGTTGGAAGGGCTCTTTGACATCATCTCTTTTTATGCAATCACAATGAAAGAAACATAGGGTGACCACACTCCTCATTTGGAATTTGGTTTAGCTGGTTGGCCAAAAACAGATATTCTTTTTTTCCCCATGCTGGTATGACCTCCTCCAGCAGAGCTGATGACTGCTTTCTTCTTTGTGTTTCGTGGGTCAAGCTTCATAACTAGACTCAGTTTGACAAGAACCAATGCAGTAAAACACACCTCTCATGCATGACCTCATCTAAATACAAGTAGACAATGAGGCCTTAATGGCCCTGCGTCTGCAGTTCTCACAAATTCAGTGCTTTCATGTTTTTTTTCTGACATTTATTTTGTGAGATGTCTGAAGCAATGTTTTGGTCAAAGTTCTGCCAGCAACAACCTCTCGACTTTTTAAACCGCACCTTAGATGATGAGTTGAAAACAGGCAGGAACCCTTTGGCTGCCAAAGAGCTACTTATTCATACAGCATCTAAGCCCCCAGTTTTTCTAAAAAAAAAAATGTTCTTGAAACAACAAGGCTTACAAGGGGCTGAAATATTGTGACCAAAGCATAATGGCAGTCTAAGAACAGAAGTGAAGCCATGGTACAGAACATAATTGCAATACTCACGCTATTTATTTATTTATTTTATTATGTTGGACTAAAGGGAATGGAAAAAAAACCCATCAAATATTTTGTTTGCAAACAAGGGCCTGAAGAGGGGCACCCATGAAATATGTAATGTTTTTATAAAAAGAACCTATTTCAGCAAAAAAGATGGAAAATACCTAGTACACTTGGTCTGGGCACTGTCTGGTGAAGTAGGAGGATTTAGATCAAACCACTGATGGGGCTGCAAACCAGAAGGATTTAGACCATGCCCCTCACATCTTGGCCAACATTCCAAGACCATCCTGTTTCTGTCTTGTATTCCTTGTTTTCTGGTATGACCCTTGGTGAATCTTGACCCAAATCTGTATTCCTATCAATTTCCTGCACCCTCCACAGCCCTGGAAGACTCTTGAATACGAGAACTCATCAAGCTCTCTAAGAACAAATAAAATTAGGATAACAAAGCAGAATTGTCCATTTCCTTGCAAGGTGAACCACAGTCAGAAAATGTACTGTTTCCCACTCCTTATGCGTATTTATTGAGTGCCTCTGGTTTCACTAGACATAGTTTTATATAGATATAGTGATATCTGAGCAGGTAAACAATAAATGTGAGTATAAACACCTGCATCACAAACCAAAAAATTTTTGTAAGTCTGTGGCAAATTCTTTCTGGTCTTCAAAATCACTGTATTTAGCTTTTATTTCTCAGCAATGAGGTGTAACCAAGGAGATACACTTTCCCAGACAGAATATGTTGAAGTAGCGTAGGCTCCCAGACATGCATAAGAAGAAAATGCTTGCTTGTAACCTATGAATTAATGTTACTGTAGATACGTGTTCTTAGAAATAAATATGCTTCAGACAAAACCCAGAGGTGGTCGGTGAAGTCACCCATCAGTCCAAATCTGACAACTATCTGGTCATATATTTAAAGACGGTCTTATTAACTGTATCCTAAGAAAGTTCAATGAAATCTTTGAATTTCTTTGAGAAATTCCATGTGACAGGAATTTCAATTCACAAAAGACTCGATGCTACAGGCTAGGTAAAAGGCTTTGATTTTTGCCTTTTTCCTAGTTGCTTATTGTAAAATAAAGAATAAGTGTCACATCGGTCTTGGCACTTTGCAGCAGTGCAAAAGAACATCCATGAAATGTTCTGATACGGTGTCAGGAATGATATGAAGTTTCTGGACAAAATGAGAGCAAATGACAAGCTGAGGTAAGTAGTAATGACTCCTGAGTTTAGCTGATATATGCACTTGGCAGTCACACAAGAGTTTGAAGTGTTTGAGCTTTTTTTTTTTTTCACTTCAGTCATCTAACAGGGAAACAGCTTGATCTTCTGAAATTAAATTAGACAAGCTGTTAATGAAGACTAATTGCTTTGCATAATTTAAAATATGTAGAGAGAACTCCCTTGATCTCTGGAAACTGTACTCAGGTTAGCACTGGGGCTGAAGACAAAAGGTATCTCCAAGCCATTTACCATCCTCCTAATCTGCAACCAGACTGAGAGCCAAGCTGCCCCTGAGAAAGTTATAGCAATCCAGAAAAATGCATCGCTGATCTTTTATTCTGCCCTGTCATATGGCTTAGATGTGCTTTCATATTTTACTCATGAGGGAATGTGACTGACCTCTCCACTCAGTGCAAGGTTCTCACTTCATTGACAGAGACTCTTTCCATGCTGTGCTGCAGAAAATCTTGTTACTTCATGAGAGCCAGGAGCCAGCATTTGCCCTGGAAGTTTCACACTTCAGGAGGTGTATTTGGGGAATGGAGGCAAGGACTGCAAAGAGAGGAGTGAGGGTGGAGCTCACGTTGTGCAGCACAGGCTACGTTAGGCACCTACTTAAAGGAGTGGGTCCCTAGTAGCACGGGCAAAGCTAAGTCAGGGTGACTGGGGTCTTGCCTGCTATCATCCTGGTGGCACATTCCCATGTTCCACCCCTTGCACTTACCCTGTGGCCAAATATCAAGTCTCTTCAGGGAGCTTATCCAAAACAGAAAACTAATCTGACTTTTTCCTCTGGATTAATTTTTGGCTAAACCTGCTTACCACCTACCAGACACGAGGGAGAAAGAACAGGAAAGTTCCACTGGAGGTGGAGGTGGGGCTTGCCGCACCACTGACTTAGATCAGCTTAAAATGCTGTAGAACTGCTCTCTTGAGGGCAATTCGCAGCCTTGTTTCTCTACATAAAAGTAAAGGAGTCACAAGAGAGCACTAGATTCTGCAGAAGGCGAGTCAGAGCACCTAAGCTAACTGTCTCAAGTCAGCAGCGTGACCCCGCATGTCGAAACATGCCGTTACGCACGAATGATGCTCTAGACACACTTGGGTAACTGGTGGGTTGGATTTTTTTCCCCCATGTTTATTGATTTACCAAACTCAAAGAAAGGAGTGCCAAATCTGGCAGTTATTAGTGACTCCATGCTGTAGTCTACTTGTAAAAATACATTATTCTGAAATATTTTCCGAATAGCCTAGTTTAACACAACCTGATTTAAGGCAGTTGTCCTCTTTACAGCTGATTACCTCACCAGCAACACTTCTGCCTCTTCTTCTAGTCTGTTTTGCTAGTAGCATCATTTCTGAGTTAAAATACATGGATACAACTCAGCCAAGTATCTCTCAGTGTGGAGTACTCACACTGCCAAATTTTAACCATGTAACTTTATGTGCTCAGGTAAGGAAAGCCATCTCCCCCTGAGCTGCTGATGTACTCGCTGTAAATAGAGAAGCATTTCCAGAGGCACATGAATTGTGCTTCCTTTATGAATCACGGTGGGAAAACCAATTGCCCTCTAGTGATCATACAGGGAGCCTAAGGAAACTAACTTCTAATTTAGACATACGAAGTGCCCAAAATTAAGCACTTGGACAAAATTGTCGTGAAAATATTTTATATTTTCTCTATCTGCAGAGTGAAAAAACATGCAGTACACATGAAGCCAGGCAGTGTCAAGTGCTGCGTTGTTCATTTTGAGATCACTCCATCTCTAAATCACGTATCTTAAAAAGTATGTCTGGGTTAAAGATTGAAAAATGGTAGGATTCCTTTGTGGCCATGAACCACTGTTCAGTTCTGAGAGAAGTTATTCTCGGTCTATGTTGAGGTAAGTGAGAGGAAAAGCAGACAGTTCAAGTGAAATACGGCATTTGGAGAAACCTTTTGCTGAACTATGAAAGTTCTGTAGATGAGTTCAGTTTCTGAAAATACGAGTTGGTTCACTACTTTGTTAAAGACCCACTATATTTACAGCCAGTAAAAAGCGCTCACACATTTATTTCTGGAGAACAGTGACATCTAGTGAGCGTCCTGACCGGCACTGAGCATTCCCTAGGGTCTGCTTGAGACAGAGTCTGCTACTTGGGCTCCGTTTGTTTTTCTGCTATTTGAACTTTACAGTTGCTTGAATCTCAACTGCGTGTGCTGCTCATCTCTGACAGGGTCTAATGAATACAAATGGCAAAGTAGCTGTGAGCTAGAGTGGTGAGGGAGTGGGGTGACTTCGCAGAAGTGACTTAAGCATAATAAATAAAATGTAGGTATGTGCCCTGGGACAGATTTGCTGTAGCAGAGGAATTATGGTGCAGAGTTGCCTAGGAGACAAGCATCAAGCTGTCAAACGGTCAGGAGCTGTGTCAGCCAGGAAACCACAAAGTCTAAGAGGTTCATTAGTTCAGCACTTTTCTGGTAGACTATCTGTTCCTGGGCTCCTGGGAAGCTCCTGGCCGAATTCACAGCGGCCTTCTCCTGCCAGAGATCGCAGGGCATGTAGCCATACTCACTTCCACTTGCAGCCATGGGGACTTCCTGACATACTAGTCTGAATTCATCCACCAAGTAAAGCCTGCCCTTTCTTCCCCTACTGGGGTTCAGCCCAGGACTATGAGAGTGTGTGGACAGCCCTGTGTAAGAATAAAGATGTTAGAGATATAAAATGCTTTTGGAACTAAAAATACTATTCATCTTACATTGCAGCTCTGTGAATATGTGACAAATGGGACAACCCTCCAAGGACCCCTGGACACAGGAAGGAGTGTCAAAAATAACTGGAAATGTTGCTGTGAAGGAACAATTCTCAAAGATTGCGGTGAATCACACAGTGAACTTGGGGATTACAAATGGTTTTGAGGTATGGACACACCAAACTGGAAGTCTTCAGCACTCAGTCAGCATCCACAGCTGACACTTCATTAGCACTTGGTCTTTAAAAAACTGCAGAGGTGATCTTTCAGCTGTGTCATAAATGGCCATTATATATAATCCCATCTGTCCAGGCTGTAATCATACATTTTATTGTACAAATTATGTATATTTTATTAGTATTCTGAGAGATACTAGGCCAGATTCAGCAGTGTTTTTAAAAGCAATTTAAGTCTAAGAAAATAGTTTTTCTACGTCTATGCCAGTTTAAAAAGACAGAAACCTTTTACACCTAGATTATAAGGCGATGTCACTTTCACCTGCCAGCATCTGAAGAAATCCAGCAATAATGATGAGAAGGCTTGGACTAGTGGAAAACTGAAGGTAATTAAAACTTTACGCACTATGTAGTTCCTGAAACTGGATGATGGAAACTGGACACTTGTGCTTATTTTACACCTATGTCTTATCATAAACTATTTGAATGGAGAAAATACCCAATGTAATGTGAGTTTTATCGTTGCTGCATTATGACATTTACACTGTTGATTTTTTTCTCTTTTCTCTCTTTTTTCTTCTCCTCACTGCAAATGCTAGAAGTGTGCACACAGTTGAGGAAAACTTGTGCAAATATCTCAAATGTCAGGAACAGAATCAGGAGACTATCCCATCATATTATGCCTTCTGTTGTTTCAGCTTAGGGAAAAGTGTAGTACGCGGCCATCTCATGGAAGCCGCACGCTAATGGTAGGCACAACAGAACCAAAGAACACTTTTCTGGGCAAACTTAAACTTGAAGTTTCCCACCTTCCTCGCATTTGACTTTGCTGCCACAACTTATCTGTTGCAGTGTGACAGAGTCAAACACAAAATCGTACAATTTTTTCTAACCTTTACAAGGCAAATACATTTAATTTCATGGAAGATAGTTGTGTCCAGAAAAGGAGCTTGACTTCTTAGAAGAGTGCTGCCAAATGTTACAACCGTGGTGCCACCAGCATAGACACTGTCTCTCAAATCTCATTGATCCCTCTCGGAACAAGGGCTTTTCTGCAGAGTTTGAAGAGTTTTCTGTAAAGAGGGAAAGAGCTGCAACATATCAGTGGCAACATGACACAGGAGCTAGACTGTGCAGCAGCCAGGTTATGTGGGCCAGGCATAGCCATGTGATAGAAAGTGTCTGTAGGACAGAGGGGGCAAAAGTAGTTTTCCCCTTTACACCACCAACAATCTGACAAAAGCACCGCAGAAGGACAGAGATCAGGTACTGATAAAATTTATCTTCTGGTGAGGTCTTTGAAAACCGGACTGCTTAAAGAATAAATCTTCAGCAGTTAAGGAATTTCGTCAATAGGCATGTGCTTTGCTATTTCCTCCCTTGCTCATAGGACATCTAGTTTATGGTCTCCTCAGAGATCATATTTTAGATGAAGAAATGGATGGAAATTTTTTAATGTTAATGCTAAATGTCCAAGAGAGGGCTCTTTGACACTAATTTCAGAATTCAGTGCAGCTTCCTGTCAGATTAAAAAGGCAGATGAGAGGTCTGATTTAGGATTGTGTCCAAAAAAGACAGAGCTAGAACAGTGAGACTGTACTTAGCCATTCTCAGCTGGTTTAAAAATATGTAAGATTTAGCAATAGAGTCTAAAGAATGAGGTATTTGGCTTGGCTGCATAAGTGTAAATATAATGTTTCAATTGAAACCTTCCATATCGGATTATTTTTCTCTTCAATTTGCATTTTATAAATACCTTGGAATTGTGAGGATTCCCAAGAATCAACAATAAGTTGAAATAATTACTCAATGTCCTCTGCGACCCGAACCACTTCTAGCATGTAGGCTATTTTCCCTCTCAGGGTACCAGCTGCTGGAGGATGAGTGATGCACTTTGCCTGTGGCTTAGTAGTTGTTTTCTGGTAGTAAACTGTAAGGAAAACAACAATATTGATTCAAAGATGACTATTAGTAAAATTGTAATCTTAGATCATTCCAATCTTGTCAGAGTCTTTTTCTAAACCTGAAAAGGTACTTGTGATTATTTGTATACTGGTGATGACTGGAGAACATATAAATATGTATTTATGTGTTAGGCTTTGGGTGGATTACTTTCCATTAGGAAATGCTCTGGATAAATAAAGGAATTCCTCATGCTTTGTTAGTTAAGGATCAGTTTCATGTGTTAAAAGATAACAGATATTATCCGTAAACCAATAAACATATTTTATAAAGACTCAAGACACAAAATTATAATGCTTCATTTTTTAACACTATTCCCTTTTATGCTGCAAGTTGGAAAGTGTATAAAAAGCTTTGTGCTTTGTAGGAATATAATTATATTTTCAGAGTGGTTTAGATACTAATAAAATGTAAAAGCAACTGTAAGTGAAAAAGCAGCTGAGGAAGAGTTAGACCACCATCACTGGAAAGAGCAAGGCCTATCTCAGAAGGCTGAAAGAGCTTTATTTTCAACAAAATAAACATTATGGCAGAGTTGAGTACAAGAAAGACTCTAGAATTTAAAAGAAAAATGTTGTTCTCTTAGGAAACAAAAGACAAGGTAGTGACATATTAGTAGCAAAGGTGGACCCCACTTTGGTTTGATGCCACATGATGGAAATATGTCAAGAGTTTATTAGGGATGGAAGAAGATAATGAGTCTGTAGACAGTGAGAAGCCCACACTTCTGACCTGAAGGGCTCCTCCTTTTCTGAAGTTTTATAAAATAAGTAGCCAAAGTAAGCATTTGTTCCTGTTCTCAAGTTTACCACAATTTTCATGGTGTGTCAGTTGGCTTATACAAATGAAGAAATAGCCAGATAAATGAAAATGAATGGTGAAGCAAAAACACTGCAATACACCACTTGGGAATACTGATTTTCTTTTCATGAATGTTTCTGTAATGTGATGACAAGACTGCATTGTCTTGTGAAAGACAAAGTGGTAAAGCATTGCCAAGAAATTAGATTGACATATCTACATTAAAGTACCTACCAGCATATTGATTTGCTATTTAAATTAAAATATTAAGGGGAACAGAGAACATTAGAAAGACTTATTCTTTTACATAAGACTATTGAGATATGTTTACATGATTATTATTTTTGACAACACCCCAAATGACTTTTTTTTATAAATCCACTTTTCCGATTCTACAAGACTTAAAATTTCTATCCATTGATCATCTGTAACACTGCAGGTTAGGTTATCTGTGATATATTACACAGGCCTGATCAATCCTCAGCTGTAACTGCTGATATATCTATAGGCTACCTTTGTTACTTCTGTTACATTAAGATAAGACTTGCTGCTACTTGGAAGAGGTAGATATTCTGGACTCCATGTGGTTAGACTGCACACAGTGATGTGGTCTTTGTTAAGGCCTCTCGACAAAAAGGGTGAATAAAAATAATTAAAATTAAATAGGCATTATTTTTTTCTTGTGCTCTGTTTTTTTTTTCTTTTCTTTTCTTTTTCTATCATTCAAAAAAGTCATGGTTAATAAGCACAACTATTTTCACAGAATCACAGAATATTTGGGGTTGGAAGGGACCTCTGTGGGTCATCTCATCCAACCCCCCTGCCAAAGCAGGGTCACCGAGAGCAGGCTGCACAGGACCTTGTCCAGGCGTGTTGGCGAGGGAGCGCATGCGACTAGGAAAGCAGAACTGGAGTCCCTAAACTGGCATTAAGAGAAACAATTACTAAATGTTGGCCTCACATTTTTTATTTCCTCAGATTATAAATTGCAGATGGAAGCTTTGTTTATTTCTTTGCTTGGATAAAATTACTTGCTGCTCAGCAAATTGGAACATGTTTTCTTCAACCCACAAAGAATCTGGCATTCTTTTCCAAACTATAGTGTTTACTTTACTGTCCACAGACCCTCATGCTTCTATTGCCATCTCCTCCTGTTTCCCTGTCCACTTTTTGTCATGTCTCTTGTGTTTTCCCCCATCCACTACTGTACTTCAGTTTTTCCTTTTTCAGTTGGACTGCATCAGAGTATTAGTGTCTGTGCTGTCTCATGTTGCTAATATTTCCCTTTCCACTTGTATCTGTTCCAGTATTCCCCTTTGAGCTTCTCCTTTACATTGCCAGGAGCAAGTATAGAAAGAAGTTCCCTGTATTCTATTCTGTCACCTTGTGACTCCCTGCTGCTAAGAACAGTAGTTATAAGGAAGTCCTCCTACCTTTGCAATGAAGCGCCCACTTTTGCTCTGATGGAATGGCCCACAAGCATTCCAGCCAGCAGTTAGAACTGGAATATACTCAGGGCAGATTAAATTTTGAGAGAATTTTGCTTTCAGCTGAAAACAAACAGCAGACACTGCCTCCAGAAACCCTCCAGTACACACACTGAAAAAGTTAATTCTTATAACTTTGACGAATTTGGGACATTTTACAATAACACTAGGTACATCCTGAAATCGAAGTGGCTCTTAGCTTTGATCAAAACTTGGCTATACTAGAGTTAATACCTTTTTAATGGGTGCCTCTTGGTGTTAACAGGTAGAGTCACATTTGTTGCGATAAAATTACACAAAGTTTCCAAAAGAGACATGGAAAAATTCAGATCAAGCCTTTAAAACTAATACACTTTACAAGCAACTAAAAAAGAAAAGCAACTTCTAGTAGAGGATGCCAGGAAGCCTTAATTAGAGACTTAGAAATTGCTGATGTTCTGAAATTTTTATTTAGGTGTTCTCTGACTCCTCCCTAAAGAATAAATTGTGGTTTATTTGTGAATCACAATAACACTTTCATCTCTCAACAAAATTAGGTATATTTGGGTGTCTGGGCTGCTATGAAATTATCATATTTTCCTCATAATTTATAACAGTACTTCCAAGGCTGTAGACAATAACTTGGACAATGTTTTGCTATAAAGAATGTATTTTTAAAATGTTCACACTAGACTATTCATCTTTTTGATGATTCCTTTATTACCCACTTTAAAAGTACATTTAACTTTAAACATTTTTTAAACATTATGTTATATATGTTCTTCATATTTTTATATAGATTATTTAAGTGGGATATGAATTTGTCATAGGCTGTTGCTTTCCAGTTTATATTTATAAAATAAGCCAGCAAACAAAACAGCTAAGAAGTAATATTTCTAATAATAAAATGTGTGAGTTCTTTAAAGATTTAGGAGTGTGCTGCAAGCCCCTCAAACTCACAGTGGATAGACGCGTACTGTTCAGCTTACACCTTTTTGTTGCTGTGAGATTGGTCTTCCTTCCAGAACGGTGTTAAGCAACATGGCTAGCATCTGCGTGATGTTCATACTTTCCCCCATCTTCTGCCACAGAGAAAAAATGTTTGAGAGAGATTTTAGAACAAATATTATGTACCTTATGCTGTGGGCTTATGCTGGTTAAGGGAAGGCTGAAGAAATATGCCTTAGACTTGGAATGAAAGTAAACAAGTTTTTGCCATGGCTCTTAAAATCTGTAGAATTACTTTCCATGGCCTTGACCGCTCATGGAGAAAAGATTTGTTTAGGAGACCCACGAACTTCAGTAGCATTGTCTGTGTGTGTAACTAGCAGTGTGAGTACAAAGATTAAGATCTGATACTTTAAAACAGCCACCAAACTTTAAAGAAATAACTAGAGATAGATGAACATAGAGTTTATCCAGAGATGTAACTGAGGTCAACCTGAGAAGTCTTGGAGTGATCAGGTACCTTCTCCCTTAGCAAACACATGTATAACTTCAGCCTGCCGTGAAGAACAGAGTCCTACCAATTATCTAAACTTTATGGTTAGGGCAATTACATTAAGATCTTTACATTTACATTTAAATTTACATTTATGACATGACGTATGTCTAATCAAAAATTTATGAAATGATATCCTAGAGCAAAATAATGAATGAAAAAATTCTTCTATGCATTGAATCTCTGAATGGTATCAACTGAATATTAACTATACAAGATGTTTACTTGTTGTTTGCTGAGGACAACTGCTATGACTCCCATCACATAAATGTTCCATGAAAGTCAGTTCAATATTGACAGATGACAGTTTCCTGTCCGTGTTCTTGTCATCCACCCTAAGGTGCTGCAGTTTTTGATGTACTGGAACCACAACTCCTAGTTGCAAGTGTATTTTAGAAACATTGTTTGAAAAGCCAATGGGCAGCCAAATCAAGCAAATTTTCATTAAAATCAAGCTTTGTGCTTCCACAAGAAAACAGTGGATGTTAAACCAATCCAAGAGAGATGACTGGCAGTTTATTCTTGTTTGCTTGGATTAGAAGAAAGTCAACTTTGCACAAAATTGCATGTTCAATTACTAAGATTTTGACTGATTTCTCTTTTGTTTTCTCTTTCAAGGAATAGTACACTTCTTGAAATATAACATCAAAGTAAACCATCTGAGGCTAATACTGCAAACAGACAAATGCCCACATTCTCTCCTCTTATCTGAACCTGAACTTACTCAAACACTGGCATCTATGGATTAGATCAAAGTTGCCTAAAGCTTGACTCACTTGAGATACAGGATTATTATTATTATTATTATTATTATTATCATCTCTAAGCAATTTTAGTTACTTCTCTGTTGATAAGTTTGAATCTAGAGTACAAATTGTACTCTGCAAATTACTTTAAATCTCAAGCATAGCTGCTTCATTTCTAGGTGCACTGTGTAGCTATTCGTAACCACGGGTAACTTGCCTTCTACGTTTAAATGCATATTAGTATACATTATTAGTATACATTATTTGTGGGGTTTTTACCAATATTTTACGAGAAAAGCACATCATAGTAAATTACTTGGACATAAAATAACTGATATAGAAAGAAGTGTACTTCAAGAGATATATTCCTAGCCTTGACTAAAGGTCTTTTGACAATAATCTGAAATTTCTTTTTACATGTTTTTCTGCCTGTTGTAACTTAAAGCACCTGACTTGATGAATTTTGATGCTCCTGGTAGAACATTTGAGGAAGAGCTCTTTACTGCCCTCTGGTATGAGTCGCATAAAAAAGTAGAAATCAGAGAAAATGGTGAAACAGTATCTGGGCTGTATGAAATCAGAGCTGCCACTTGCTGTTCCAGATATTTGCTATGAATGGGCCTGGACAGAGAGCCAAAAACGTCTGCTAACACAGCATTCTTAATTATGTCCTTGTGGAGGGTTGTTTGTCACCAACTCAAAGCCACAGATATCTTCAACCAGAAATCCAGAAAAATGCTGAGGTGAACAACTTTGTAAGAAAATGCAAGAGTCACCTGAGCAAATATTCAAATCTATATGTGATATAATTATCTTAAATTCCCATTACTGTCAATGGAGAAAAATCTGCATTTTAGGGCATGATTCATCCTAAGGCTGACATCTGAAAGAACTCAGATGAAGTATGCTCTAGGACTTCATATTTCTCTCTCTTGACGACAAAGGGAGCTCAGCATGACTAGCTCAGATGAAGATATCTACCTTGCAGATGTCTCAGGTTAGGTGAGTTGAAATCTACACCTATATTTGGAATATTTCGACCTGTGTCTTCATGTCCCACTTTCAGGCAAAACAACGGAACAGCTAATGCAGTGCAGCAGAAAGAAAAGCTGACATTTCTGGCACATTTGCACAATTAGACTTCAGATGGAAGCCATGCTGAAAGACCTTGCTGTGGGCAAGAAGATAAATAGCCACCCTTATTATATGAAATCTGTTTAAAAGTATTTCACCACTAAATACAAAATGCCAAGACAAGCTATCATCAGCCTGGTAGGAATAAGCAGCTCCACATCACACTCTTTCCTCTCCTCCTTCACATGGGAAATACAGAGAAAGCCATAATGAGCATCTAAATTGCTAGCTTCATTTTCCCTCTCTGTCTGCAGCTTTGTAAACTCCTGAAGATACTGCAGAGAGCTATAGCTTTTGGGCACTGCATTGGAAAGCGGGTGACCCAGAGCTATTTATTTTCACATCAAAAGAAAATAGTGTAACTTTTTCTGGCAATCTGAATGCATGAATGAAACTGGCTGCCAGAAGGGAAGTAACCAGCATGACTAAATGCACTTGCAAATACTTCCATCTTGTCCTCAGAACTGCTTAGGGCAACCCCAGCTCCTTACAGGTCTCATTCAGTATTAGGGCTACGCCAGCCCCTACGGGTCTCACTCTGTACCTGCTAACACTGGGGATTAACAGCTGTCTGCCTTGTGCCTTTAACAGGCAGCTTTTACTCAGGTAGCCTTTAATCCACTTGATTCTTTCCAAACAGCTTCACCAAACTCTTTCCATGTCAGAGTTGTAGTCAACTTCTTTAGGAAAAAAAAAATAATCAAAATTATACAAAAATCATAACACAGTCTTTCCAAAATCTGGATAATGGTCTTGAAGTTTCAGATCTACATACATGGCCACAAATGAGTTGGCTTAGAGAATAAAATACCCTTGTATCATCTCTCTCTCTCTGTCCCCCTCTTTCTCTTTTGCTGTCAAAGTTTTTGTTGTCTCTCAGCTGAGTCTGTGTCAGTTACTCATGCCTATATTAGAAACTCTGCCAAAAATACACTGGAGAGTCTCAGACCACTCTAGAAGGCTGTAATCCTATAATGACAATACTCATTCAGGAATATGATGCATTTGCACAGGTATGATAATGATTTTGCCCACAGGCAATCTCTCAGGACACAAGCTACTCCCTGACGCTTTTGCTGTCGCAGTTACCTTTCTGCACTCTGTTAAAAGAATCGCTCTTCCCACCCTAGCAACACCATTTAGTGGGCGACCGAATTGTACATGTCGTGAGCTTTCCTCTGCTGAGATCAATGTATGCGCACACATACACACACCAAAAAGTAGTTATTTTTCTGATTTGCATTCATCTCTCCAAACAATCCTTTGATCTATGCATATAACCTCCTTTTCACCCTCCTCCTCCTCCTCCAACTTGCTTTCATTTTTTACTACATAGTGCTTCAGTTTTCTGCTGAAGCTCGTCAAGGGACAACAGAAATGAGTGTCCATTTTATTAATCTTAGACAAAAGTGTGATTCTTCTTCAGACATATTCTCTGCTTGCTAATTTATCGCTGCCCTCTTAAATTGAAGATTTGTTTTGAATTTGGCTTTCATTGGTTTAGCTTCCTCTTAAAGGAATTTGTCAGTGGAAGTCCAGTGCAAAATGATTTCCAGACAAGTAAGATGGTCCACCCAGCATGACGGGAGGAAAACAGTAAGAACTCTAACAGGCAGACCAGTCTCTCTGAATTGTAGCCAATATTGAGTGTGACTTCTCAGCAGCATATTCAATCTGTCACATCAGAAGGGAAGGAGGTACCATGAAAAAAAACATTGGAAAGAATTAGCAATATCCCACACCATCTACCTCATTTATAAATAATGGTAATATTCAGCATTCAGCTGAACACTTAATTCTGCTCTAGACTTAATACACTCTCTCAGAGTAAGCCACACACTAGTGATCTCCACTCTGTTAATATCATTCTATAATTGGAAATAAAAAAAAAAGTCACTGAAGCTAGAGAATTCAAGCAGATGCAACATGTACTAGCCCACGTTCTGTGTAACAGCTTCCCACTCCACAGTAATGCTTTCCTTTCGCGCTGATGAGACTGCCTTTTAAAAAGGATGCATTGATATAAAATTCAGCAAATTATTTAGTCTTAGCTTCCCATTGAATTCAGCTGGAGTTGGAAGCCTAAATGTTTTCTTGGATGTGTGCTCAAAACCATATCTCAAGACATTTCCCCAGTGGAAAACAATTTTCTTAACAGTAGTGGTGAGTCATCTGGTCTTTGTGCCTTAGGGCTCTGCAAGTGAGGCGAGTAGATATTGCTACAGTGCTCAATCATACGAAACCACAGCTGCCTCGTCTGTAACCACATGGGGACAAATCAATACCATTAGCTTCAGTGGAGTTATCCTGTTGACATATTTGACCCTAAATCCTTACCTAGAACACACAAGGGTGATGACTTGTGGACAATTACAAAACATCAAAGGACTGTAAGTAAATTTTTCTTTGGTCTTTCTCTGGGAGTTGGCTAAATGGTAGTTTGCGCTGCACAACTTACTGCGGGAAGTATAGCTCCCTACTTTTTTTCCTCATATGTATACCTCTGCGGCCTGGGCACGCAGGAGCTGCAGCTGTGGGGGCACAAGTGGGGTGCACTGCATGGATAAACTTTCTTTCGCTTCTTTCAGCTTTCGTTTCTACTAGTCAAAACTAGTAGGATTAAACTGGAACAGGATGTGCTGCGATTTGTATATATCCACAGCAAATTATCATCCATCAGAGGAAGCAGCAAAAATCTTGCGACTTAGCAGGCCGTCTGAGGCACAATACCTACATAAGATATTACTGAGATGACAGCGCTCCAATACCACTCCTTGTTCAAAAATCCCTCTGATCATTTGAATTCCCCATTTCAGGCAGAACTTCAAGATCAAGCGCTGTCTTCCGACCCAAGCCTTTTTTCACCTACGTTGCTGCCAAGCGAACGAGCTATCTATACCTATGTGAAGAGCTGTGTGGGGGCTGGCAAAGGGAGCTCGCTTGCATTCACGCAGTCACACACGCAATTGCATCTGGATATCAGGCCCTTCCCGTCTCCACAAGAAGAAAATTTCTCAGCAAAGGTTCATTTAAAGCCAGTTAGAAGCAAGGTAGCTCTGTCAAGGTCCTTTGTTATTTTCTACTGAGGGCGCTTCGTTCTGGCCGCAGCCCTGACCGTGCGCACACCCAGCAGTGTTCTGTAGAGGGATCACCTGCGGGGTGACAGATCTGCCGCTCCTCCCCAGGTTAGCCTCCAGTGGCTATTTGATCAATTAAGCTCAACTTTGGAGAACGATCTCGTTACAGGGCTGTTTCACGTTTTGCCTCTTTACGCAGGCGTCTGATCCCCGTGTAATCAAATTTCCTCAGTGCCTCCCGAGTCGGTGTTGCATCAGCCTGGTCTGAACGGCTGCCGGGAGTTCAGCAGATCCCGGGCGAAGCTTCCTTCATTCCCGTACAAGCCACGGTTTCCACCACGCAGCTGTTGCTAACCGCTTGCTTTACAGCACCCGGCGCTACACAACGCACCGAGCGGGGGGATTGCCCCCGCTGCGAGCACGTGGCCACGCGTCGCCCGCGTCCCCCCAGGCACGCCGAACCTGCCGAGACGAGCCTCACCAGCGCCGCAGTGCAGGGGAGACGCGAACCCCACCGTTCCGCTGCAGCCGCGACCCCCCCGGCCGCGGCTTCGGCTGGGAGCTGGGGGAGAAACCGCCCCCCCCGCCATCGCCCCCTGCCCCTACGCGCGGCCGGAGCCGGAGGTCTCCCCCTTCGCCCCTCGGCCCCGGACACCTCGGCTCCCCGCGGCCCTCCCACCGCCCCATCAGCTCCTGCCGGAGGGGGGCGAGCCCGGCCCCCTCGCCCCGCGCCCCGGAGGCAGGTGAGGGCACCCGCCCGCTCACGCGGCGCTGCGCATGCGCCGCCGCCTCCCAGGCATGCTCACTGGCGGGGGCGGGGGC
>Ga0065711_1029423_pt1 | contig 36252 bp, 19 predicted proteins | sample Hoacrofraction12_FD_59098 | JGI IMG/M metagenome (GOLD analysis project Ga0065711, IMG submission 59098) | Hoatzin crop microbial communities from Cojedes, Venezuela - Epithelial fraction 12 v2 (version 2) | ecosystem: Host-associated > Birds > Digestive system > Esophagus > Crop | place...
CGGGCCCAGACCCGTGGGGGCTGAGGCGGGTGGCGCGGTGTCAGCAGCCGGGGCCTCCCTCCGGCACCGCTCCGCGGGGCAGGCAGCGGAGCGGATCCCGGCACCTCTGGCGGGGCTCTGAGGAGCCGGTCCCCGCCCGTGGTTGGGGGGGTGGGCTAGGTGGCCTTTGGAGGTCCCTTCCCACCGAGACCACCGCTCTGCGGCTTTTAACGTCGTGTATTGATTGAGGGCCTGCGGTCTTAGCGGGTCTCCTGGCGAGGCGCAGCCCCTCAGGTACCGCAAGCGGCCTCTGCTCCCGTAGCTGCGGGGCAGGCCTGCGTGCAGCTGGCGCCGCTGGCTGTCTCGGAGCTGTGTGGAGGCCCAAGCATGGCAAAAGAGTGTCCATTCGCTGCATGGGGAAAGAAAAGTAATTTTCTGAAAATTACTGCATGCTTCCTTGAAATAGGCACCCTCACTGAAATTCTTAATTGGAGCGCTGTGTTTTTCTGCTTGCTAAGTGCTTGAAATGAAGCGAGTTCTGCTGTTCTGTGACTTCAGTGGGGTTATATCTAAGCACTCGGTAAATCTGCTGAAAGTAGTTTGTATTTCTCATCTGTTTTTTTTTGTGGGGGGATGTTTTCCTTTTTGTAGAAGATCATGATGGCCCGAAGGATTTTTAGAATACGTGTGCTGTTCTGCTTTCTGGCTGCATTCTTCATCTCTGCCCTAGCTGAGGAACACGTAGGAGAGAGTCAACATGCAAATATTCGCCTTGATAAGAACTTGGTACAAGATAAAGAGTATGTGTTCAGTGTTCTAAAAATGTAAACTTTACTTTTTAATGATTTGCTTATCTCTGAAGTCTGGTTACATGAGCTGGACTTAAGCCTAGGGCACCCTCTTTTCTCAGGATGTTGTCTGACTAGCTAGACTCAGATATGAGACATGTTTGCTTGATAAGTTTGTGGAGATACGACACCTAGAAAGGTGTCTCTGCAGCCTTCAGCCCTACTTCTACTATACAGAATTTCTTATAGCAATCCTGCTTACCTAGATCAGCATACTTTAGACAAAATCATATTCTGAACAGGTAGAGTGAGAGGTTTTTTCTGATTTGCTTCGTCATCTAGAGAAAACAGTGGCAGCAGCAAATGAAACTCCCTAGAATACTTCATGTTTGACTGGGAAAGATCTTCCTCCAGTTCCTGTGCTTTGGAAGACAGCCAAAAGGAGATTTTTGGGCACTGCTTCAGCTGTTTTGATAACATACTAAGTGGACTGGAAGAAATAGAAATAGCTGTCTAAGGTATCAGAGGCCACTGCAGCACCTGTAACAAACAACCTTTGTGCCCGTTTCATCTTAGTATAAAACTGTAGCTTTTGGTTCTCCTGGTTGTCCAGGGTGCTTTTAGAGGTACAGTATTTCCCGTGTGCTTGACTGTCTGATCAAAGACTAAATGTGATGTAAACAGAGCATTAAATATTAACTGACAGATACGTTGTGGGTTTTGGGTTTTTTTTTCTTAGCCACATCATGGAACATTTGGAAGGTGTTATTGAGAAACCAGAATCTGAGATGTCTCCACAGGAACTGCAGCTTCACTATTTCAAAATGCATGATTATGATGGCAATAATTTGTTAGATGGGTTGGAGCTTGCTACTGCTATATCACATGTCCACAAAGAGGTAGGTGGAATTTTGTAACGGCCTGCATGTTTGGAAACAGTTCTGACTGTCTAAAAGTTGTCACCTAGTACGGGGTGATACTAAGAATTTACTGACTTTAAGCCTGATATGTTTCACTACTCTGTTACTGTCAAGCTCTGCATTTGCAAGTTCTGACACACAGGAAGATGTTTCTGTACTGTATAGAAACTATAGTGTCTGTACTACATTAAGATCCAAATGAAGAACACATCTGATTATTATTCATCGTTATACACTGCTGTTTAGCTCTCAGAACTTCTGGCTAAGAATATTAACTGGATACAGAGTGCTTGTTCTGAAGTCCAGAGAAATTGGACTTCATACCGTGCGCCTGGTAAAAGTTTCTTATATTGGTATAAATGATTACATAAAGCTTAGTGCCAAATTAGGCACCAAACATGAACAGCTTAACAGAAAATCTGGTGTCGGTAATCTGTCATGTGTGCCTTTAGATGGTAAACATTGCTGAACTGTTCAATGTGGTTTTGTTTTTCTAGGAAGGTGGTGAGCATACCCAGGCAATGAAAGAAGAAGAGCTGATTAGTCTGATAGATGATGTCTTAAGAGATGATGATAAAAACAATGATGGATACATTGACTATGCAGAATTTGCAAAATCATTGGAATAAGGTTTTGTAGGGGGCTTGTTTCTCATTCTAACTATATGGAAATGTGAACCAGTATAATGTGATACATCACTGTCTTGTATCAACCTCTGTGCTGTGAGAAGCAGGGGTGCACCGGCTCCAGCTGAATTTATTTGAAAGTTGTGTGTGTTGAGAGACTGGCCAGCTCCGGGCAAGAGTCGTGTTTGACTAAACGTAGCTCCCCATTTGAATCTTGAAGCATGGAAGCATTGACAGTACTCACATAAGGTGCAGCTGGCAAACTCTGCAGTAGTTGTGTATGAGTACTAAATAGATCATATACAATCTAAATTCCAGATTTTCTGTCATTGGATTGTGTAGTACTTGTTTGCTTACGTCTTCTGTTTAAACTTATGAAATACCTAGAAAGGAAGAAGTGTTTAGTGCATACAGTTGTATTTCAAGGAGAAGTGCCCTTCCCACTAATTTCAAAGGCAACTTGCATGTAAGTACACATGCTTGAAACAGCAATTGTAGAGGAAAAGTGTTTGAATGTGGTTTATGTTTGAGGTCCGTATGATACCCTATGGACTTCAACACCGTCTTTGAAGAAATTGAGTATGTTTAAATATGTATACTTCCTAGCATACCTTTACATTTTACATATATATATACACATGTGTTTTTCAATTTATTCTTGTCCTTCACAGATTTAATTTTTATATCTTAATCTACTGGGTTTTTTCCTCTACCTTCAGTGGTGTTTTCTTAAGAAAATGAAAGTATTTTTATTACATTTAGATGTTGTATGAATGCTCTATGGCATTTACTAGGGTAGCTTCTGCTATCGTTTCGAAGGTCACGTTGAGAGTAAACCAGTTGAGTATAAAAGCTTCTGTTCAATTTGTTTTTTACAGTATTAGCCAGCAGGATAATCTAAGTGAGCAAGTAATGCTGCCTTGTTAAGGTTAAAGTTCATATTCCTTGACACTTAAATTATGATATTACTTCCAGGTGGTATTTCATAACTAACAGTTTCAAGATACTTGAGTGCAAATTAACATGATTCTAGGAGTGTTTTCACAGTCTTGACTCAATACTTGATAAATCAAGCAGTTTAAGGATATTAGAGAAGTGATGTATTGCTGCATTATTGATATTTGGTGACTAAAACAACTGAAATCTTAAATTGCATTCAATCATTATCCATTAATAGAGAATCTAAATGTTAGCATATTTCTGTAAAATGTATAAAGAGCTATTTTCTGTACAAAATTATTCTTATACAAGAGAAACACATTTGTAAAAGAAATTATTTCCTCTGTTTAAATGTTTGTGCAGTGAATTCTCAGTGTCGTACTTTTTTCTTGTACTAATTATTTGTTTTAATACCTTTGTGGCCAGGGTTGTGCAGGTTGTAGAAGCAATAAAAATGATTTGAGGCTTATGCACTCTGGAGCTAGACACACAAGGCTGGAAGTCCTGGTGAGAAATGCAGTTGGTTTTCTGACATATTTTTAAGCCCATCTCTGTTACGAGCAGTCGTCTTAAAAGAAAGTTCTTCTTTCAGTTAAAGCATTTTTCAAGGATGTCTTTTGAGGGTAATTAATCTGAAGTGAATTTTGAATCAGAAGAAAGTATAGAAAATGCTTGCTGGTTGGAGGGGAGAAGAGGTTAAACTCATCAGCTTTGAGCACTTAAAGCAGGTTGCCTGTAGACATGCCAACTCTTAGGTGCTTATTGCATAAGCTTCTGAGTTTTGGATTTATTTGGAATGAAAGAGCAAGGCCAAGGAACTGACTTTTATGCACTGTTCTTAAAAATGATGATTTTCTTATCAAGTGCTGTCTGTAAGCATAGTCCAGCAATGACCTGTGGGGCACATTTATAGGCATATGTTGTATTTATATACATATTTATTAACTGCTATTGCGTGTGGCAAAAGACATGCACCATAGAAGCTTTATATCAGAAATTATTATGAAAAATGCAGGTAATGTGAACATTGTTTACCGGCTATTTTAAACTTGCTTTTAAGGGTTCAGAAGTATGTATAAACAGAAAAAATATTTACCGAAAATGGAGAACAAAATTGGCATGTTTGATTTCATAATGCATCAAAGATCAAAACAAAATTTCTGCTTTCCTAGAAAGAATAGTTCAAGAAATGCTACCCAAGCTGAAACCTGCAGCATCATGTTGTTACTCAGCCTCCTAAAACAAATACACGTGCTTAATGAAGTGCACTTAAAGATAAATGGTTTAATGGCTGTCTAGGGAGCTTTCTCAGTTACTAAGTAGAAAAGAGCAAAATTGCTGAGAGCCAATGGTGAGTCAGACTTTTTTTTTTTTTTAAATATATTTAATTTGTATGCTAGTTGTAGTTCATGCAGTACCTTAACTGTACTGGTACAGGTCATATATCCATACACTATTTTCTATTTCATATATAATTCTTATATATATTCTACATTTATATATATTTTTTCTATTTCATATATATAATATAGAAAATATGGCCTTTACAACAGAAGTACAAATCAACTATAAAGCTGTTTCAGCTTCCGTAGAACAGTACTATCTCCATTTCACAGGTAAGATAAATAAAGCAGGAAGGGTGTGTGATTTACTGAAGGTCAGTCACATCCCTGACAGAAACAGAAAACCAGGAGAATGCTGTTGTGTGTGACATTCACCGCTTCCTAGTCTATGATCTCAAGGGATGGGGGTTAGTTTTCGAATTAGAGGAGAACACTTCTGACCCTGCATTACTGCATACTATGTGCTCAGTTTAAAGTATCTAAATTATCTGCTTTTACCTCACAAAATATTGCATACTCTAGTAGCTAAAGAAAATATTTAAAATTGTTCTTGAAGCACTCCTAAACTGAGCTGGTTTTTATTAGTCCATCTAGAACACAGTCTGCATATGAAGGAAAAAAATCTCAACTGCTTGTCCAGTGCCCGTCAGAATGCTGTTAATGACAAGAATGACTGCCTAGAATTTCCCAGCAACAGTTTTGTCTGCACATTCACGCAAACTTTACTTACCTTTTCACCTATAACCTCAAAATGTCTTAGATTCATCAAGGAATGGTTACAGAGTTATAAATCCTGATTTTGTCCAAAGTGGTTTTTAATACTAAATTCACAAGCAGAACAGGAAATCAGGAGTAGTGTCATAATCAAGACAGCCACTAGATAGCGTGTTGACACTGCACATTGGTTCCCTGCGGTGCTTCAACAACCTGGATTTCACCAAACCATCGCCACTACTCTCATGATAGGCAAGGCTTGCTCCTCTCTCTTCCAGCACCACATTGGCAGTATGATGCCTACATTTTTACTAGTTTACACCTGTCATAAAAATTGACCATAGCTGGGACTGGTTACTGATAATTACTTTTTGTTGTTTAGGGAATCCAAATTGACTTGAAGTGATAGTAAAGAAAATTGCGTTGTAATATTGTCAGTAAAAATAACTGTGTAACAGGAAGGCTTTCTACTATAAGCACCAGGCTTGGCCTGACTTCATGACCATCTCTAGCTGACCTACAGTGGTCTCAACCAACATTAAAGAACATGGGAGGGTTTTAGTAGGACCTGAAGTCTTACTGGTTTTGCATTAGATGTCACTAAGAGCTTCTGTCACTGTTCTTACAAGGCATAGGTCCAGTGTGGCCTGGTCATCCATTTTTGCGTAAGGTGGAGCTTACTGCTTTTTTCTTCCTCTCTCCCATTACAGTCTCGCTGTCTGCCTGTTGCACCATGAAGCAGCTACATAATGGTCTAATTTTATAGTAAACAAATTAGAGCAAGGATCATTGCATACCTTAGTCTGGATTATTTATTATCACAAAGAATTTGTGTTCTAAACGCTTCATCAGCGCAGATCTTCTGTCCATGTTGAGTGAGACCCATTATAAGGGCAGTTATTCATGCCTCATGGAAGGCTTCTCTGAAGTTGCATTTTTTTTCCCATTCTTCGTGCTAAATTGTGAACAGCATCCTAAATCTTAAGGGCCATATACACTGTAGTTGTCATCAGCTGAGCAGCAGTTTTACATGTAGGTAGAGGGCAGTGTAACATACGACTCGAAGTCTACTGCCCGATACGACATTTTACACGAAAGCAGTACTGCAGCGAACATAGTGTCAGCTTCTGCCACTTGAGCCGAGTGACTGACAGCACTAGATTCCAAGAAGACAGATGTCAGTAAACTCAGAGAATGGGTAGAGAAGATCTCGTAAGAAGCAAATCTAAGGGAAAAACAAATTACAAAGAGCTGTCAGTCCCTTCAAGAAATGCTAATAAAAACCCAAGTGCAACCTGCGCCAGTTTAGAGGAAAGTAAGGAAATTCAGCAGAAGTCAGCTAATCTGCTACCTTTTAATTGACCACAAGTATATGAGGGATATATCTGTAAAGCAGAAACCAGGTCAGCTGGTTGAGAACCCAGCACAATACTGCATTCATGGAGGGACTGGGCGGGTACATACAATTAGTAAAGACAAAATGCACAAGATGCAACTAGCAACGCTTACCAAAAGTAAAAGAAGTTTACAAGTAAGGTTGTAAGAAAAAAACAAAGGGAAGTTTGGACCACTACTCAGATATGGGGGGGTACTGTCAGCAGAGAATGTTAAGAAAGCTAAAGAGTTTAATGTCCTTTTTTTCTCCCTTTTTCATCAAACTTTACTAAAAAGGTCAACAGCAAGCAGACAGTGGAATTATTACCAGGAAAAAGGGGTAAAATTTCAGCCCAAAATATGGAAAACCTGCTGAGAGAGTAACCAGTTAAGTTAGATGTTTTCAGTTGCCTGAACCTGATCAACTTCACTCTAGGAGTCTTAAAGGGAGGGTGAAGTAATGGCCACAGATGTCATATAACTTGAATTTATTTATTTTATTTGATTTTTGCAAGGCCTTTAGCAGTACTTCCTATAATATCCTCATGAACAGGCTAGTGAACTGTGATCTAAAGAAACTGCTGTGGGAAGGGGCAGGAGGTCAAGTTTGTTTGGATAATTGTATCCACAGGGTAATTTCATCCTAACCTATCAAAATACACGTGCTTTGCAAGGAATTCTGTGGGCCTTGGTCTCATATCAAGTTTTATTTAATGTTTTCATTGAAGGCATCAAAGATGGAATATGAAGTATGACTATTAAACTTGCGGATGGAGCAAGGAAGGACTGCAGATGTTATAGATGCTAAAAGATCAGAATGTAAAATGATCTTGATATATTTAGAGAAGTCATCTAAAATGGATGGAATGCAATAGTGCAAAATACCATGCTTACACAGAAATACTCATCTATACTTGTATAACTGTCTAGGTACCAGTTCACAAGAGAAAAATCCAGGGACTATGGTGGAACAAGCTGAATGTGAAGGCAAAGCCCTCGCACTGGGATGTCTTAAGAGTCTTAAAGAGTCCATGTGGGCTGATATCCATGGTTAAAGACTCACCTGGAAGACTGTGTCCTGTTCAGTGCACCGCACTTCAAGAAAGATATGAACTAGTTGGAAAGAGGCCAGAGTAGGTCAGCAAAAATGGACAGAAGTCCAGGAAACCTGAAGGAAGATTGCAAGAAATGGGGGTGGGGATTGCTGAAGTAACAATTGAGAAGAAGGAAGGTTAATAGTCTTCAACTAAAAAGCTGTTGCAAAGAATACGGAAATAATATATTCTTGGTGGAAAGATCAGGAAGAATAAAACATAAAGAAGCATAAACCAAACATATTGGGAGATTTAGATTAGACATTGGACAAAACTTCAGTATCAACAATAAGATACTATACCTTGAGGTGCTGTGATTGTAACTTGGTCGTGGGATAGAAGGGTGGAGTTAATGACTTCTCCAGATCCCCTCCGGTGAAAGCCTGTCTCTCAGTGAGTCTATGACTGTGAACATCTGTGTGGACTTGTATTGGGAAGCAAAGGCCCTTTTGGTGGGTTCCACAGCCAAGAACTGAACACAGGAACTGAACACAGGAAGGCTATGCTCAGCTCCAGGTCTCAGAGAAGTCTTCTTCAAGATCACAGAGCATCCTCCTCTCCCTGCTGTAAGCCTTTCCTCTTCTTGTCTGTGTAGACTTATTGAGCCAGCCATATTCCAGTTTTCTCCTAATCCATCTAGATGTCAGTTTTACATCTCATCTTCTTACCATCATAACCCATTTTCCCTCTTGAAAGCCCCTGAAATCTTGTTTGTCACTTCTGCCTTCGAGTCAGGCAGTTCTTCAGTCCCAGAGGACAGCAGCTGCTTGGACAGTCCTGCTGCACTCGATTCCTGTGCTGCACGGCAGAGCAGCCTGCAGCCAGCAACGTCCTGCGCAGCCCTGTCAGGGTATGCTCACTCTCAGTGGCACCTAAGTGCAAAACCCTACGAAGTTTCTACTGAGCATGTTCACAATGTGATTATCAAGAGCCAGTAGTGAACACTGTGAACCAGAATGGAGGAAAAAATCATATCCCTGATGCCAAGATAACACTTCACTTTTAGCATTCAAGTCCTAGCTCCAGAGCAGAGAAGATACCAAAGCTGCTTCACAAAAAAGAACAACAGCAAAAAAGCTATTAAGAGTCTTTAAAATGACAAAGTTAATTCCTAGCCATGTTTTCAGCAAATAGTCCACTATTTTTGTTGACACTAGGAATGTAGTGTAAGAGCATCCACACGTAGTCAAAACAAAGGTCCATCTAGCCCAACAGCTTGCTTCAAATAGTGGCCAAAACCAGATGCTGATGGAATAAGAAACAGAGAAAGCATAGTGTCATACTTCTCGCAAGGCTCCAGCAATTTGTAGGTCAGGGACTTCATCAACAACAAAACCGACTAAAGTCAGGACCTCAGAAAGATCAAGGCTTAAATGTTAAAGTCTGGCAACGCTGTTAACTGAGAACAAGGTCTCAGTGGTACATGCTGGGCAGACTTCATTTTGACATTGCTATGCCATAACCTTCAGTATAAGCTAAGGGGATGATGCAGTGGGTAAGCAGTGATCCCAGGAGACTGCTTTAATGCAGTGGTATAGCACAACTGTACCATCTCCAGATGTCACATTCTTCTTATTTAAAGTGAGAGACACTGAAAATTGTCTAATGAATCTGTTTGCCTCTGGTTTTGGTCACACTTAAGAACTGTCTTTAAAAATGACCCAATCATGAGAAAACCCCAGGTACATATTTTGAAATAAATCCTCTTTAAGAATAGTAACATGATGCCTCAGAACTTATTTTGTCATAAAACCAGAAATAAGCCACAAAACATACACGCTGAAAAATTATATTGGCTTAAGTCTCACCTTGTGTGGCTCACAGCCATCAGAGATTGACATATCACAGCAGGTATGATTTTTTTTGACCCAGGACAGAGCACTGGGATGAGTAGAATGAGACTTGAATGCTTTTTCCGTTTGGGAGAGGTCTCCAGGGACTGTGCAGAAGGGACCGTGAAGCCATGCTGTCTGCTTCAGCATGGATTGCAGTGGGAGTCAGGAAACACACTGGTGGGGATTTCAGACAGCAGTACATGCAGACAGGACTAGTCTCAGAGAAGGAACATGTCTGTTTAGGATATATGCAGAGTTGTTTAGAAACCTTACATATGCCACCACAAATTTAGGAGCACATTGGCACCGACGAGTAAAGATCTGCAGAGAACAAACACACATACGTACACACACTGAGGCAGGAACCACTTTCAGTAACCAAATAATTCTGTCACCAGACAGCCTAAAACTGTTCAAAGGCACCGTTTCTAGCCAAGACCAACAGATTTGAAATATTTTTTGAATCTCTAGGCAAATGAATTTTCAGGATATGACAAGCCAAAAAGTCTTTCAGAAACTTTCCAAACAGATGATCTCATTCTTTTTAGCCATCATCTCTCTTAAACACCTTGACCAGTTTCCTTCAAGTCTTCCAAAAAATCTGTCCCGGAATAAGATTATGCCTGTGAAGTTGTAGGTGTCTAGGGCTAATTTTGGCAAGGTGAGGAATAGGAATAAAATCAAATTTATAATGGAAACTTAAGGACATCTGCAGTTTACTGAATACTGTTCAGTGTGATCTATATAATGCATGATCTTTCCATTGTAGCAAAAATATAAAGTGCTTTTATTATCACTGAGGGAAAAGAACACTTCCTCCGTATGAAGTCCTACCTATGAGACAAAAAGACCTGGCAGGTCATGCAAGTATTTTTGCATCCTCCCACTAAAATTTTTATAGGATCCAGATTCATTTCCTAGGGTCTGGCTTGAGGATTCGTGCAGAGTATTACACCACGTTGGCAGTGCAGAATGATGACAGTTTCTGACTGTAGATGTGTCTCTACCACAGACCTTATTAAAATTACAGCGTGGCATTGACATACCCAACTATCTTGAAGTTAGACAGCTAAGGTAGTACTAACACCATGGCAATGCCATTACAGAATGCAGCACAACTGCAAAACCTGCTATAAACGCAGAGTACAGTAAACAGATATTTTTTGCAGGCCATCCCAAACACTGTCTTCCTGGGATAGTGTTACTAACTGGACCTAAGCTATCTAGTTTAATGGGAATTTATGTTTGTCAGAGCTCTAAATCATCTGAAGGTCCAGTGGTGTGGGTAGTTAAATGAATATATTCTGGAATGTTATAAAGCCTGCCTCAAGACAGTTCCTAGCCAATAGCTCCTACAATTCACATTGATGCCCAGTTTGGGAAAACATAGCACACACAGAATTTTTACTGAGATCTGGAAATTTTCTGGGTTGTGCAATGGTTAAGGAAAAACTCCTCTAGGGACCTTACGCAAGCCTTCTCAGATTCCTGCAGCAGTTAGAGGTCCTTTCTAGGGGCTTGTAAAGCTCACTAATAAAAATATCTATAGGGAAAGGGAAAGGGTTATATAGGCTGCAGATCAGAGACCACATTTCCACCCAATGTGCAATTAAGCTGTCATCTGCGGACACCACTCCCAGAAATAGTATATCATCCTGAAAGTTATTTTACGTCTGCTAAATCCCATCCCACTCCTGACCTGCACCCATGCCACTTATTTCTGGTCACCAAATGGCCTCCCAACACAACCACCTCACTTGGGGACAACAAAGCTCAGCCTGAAAGCTCTTGCTGTTGGACTCTCCAGTGTTGTTTGGAAATGCGGAGAAAAAAAATTGATTCAGTGGATCAAATTAAAGTAATTCTAAAAGCTGCCAAACTAACTCATCTCCAGAACCTAGCAGCTTCAGCCTAGTGCTCAGACCAGTAAGGAAATCTGGAAAACTGGTCCTGATCCTATGGGACAGGGAATGCCGGTCTGAAATATGACAGCTGGATAGCAGTGGAAAACGTAAATGGTGAGCAGAGGACAGCTATAAAGCCATCATACATACCCAAATGCAAGATGTGCTCAAACTTAAGCCATTAGATGCCATTTTCCCAAATTTTGCTCTCTGGTAGTGTAATCGCAGTCTGCTTAAAACAACTTCTGTCAACAACATGGGCTACAATATGGGACTAAGTATGTCAGTGAACCAAAGTACAGCCTCACAAGACACTGGTCATTTTGGAAAGGTTAAAATTGTCAAGAATGCCTACCAAGTTGAGACCCTTGGGCATGGAGCCTCTTGCACTCGGGCTGTTTAGCTGACTCCAACTTCAGCCTGAGCACCAACCACAGAGCAGCATCTAACTCCAGATGTTTTTCCTGCTCCCACAAGAAAGAAGAAATGTGAAGTTAGTCTCTGGAAATTTGTGTAAGTGAATTTTCAGTGATACATGAGCTTGGAAATGCCATGACTATTCATCCAGGCCCTTCCACACACAAAACTTCAGTCTGCGGTGACATACGGCATGGGAAATTTCAGCTCAGACAGCTGAAGGCTGGCAAAATTATAAACAATCAGAAACAAGGCCTTCTAATGGAAACTGTTAGACAGCATTAGCTGTTGGGCCACTGTCATCTTCACAGCCAGAAAGTGATTTAATCTGTCAGTTATGTGAGCACTAGGAGTGATGAATAGGTCTTTGTATTCATTCACAGCATGTACCCAGAATGACATATGATGTGGGGTTTTTTGGTTTGATAGTCCACTGGATCTCTGAAGAGCTGGGAGTTTGCACAACACAGCTATCCAAAGCAGTGCCACAAAAGATACCATCCACGTTCAGAAAGAAGGATTCCCAAGGTGGCTGACTAGTGTCCTTTCTCCGCAACTCAACTTGTCTATCGTTACCTGTGCAACTCAAACAGCCCTATGTCAACAAAGTTGCCCAGTTTTTGCCCTCAGTTTTAGCCATCCCTGATGGCCGCACTTATAATCAGGGTGGCACAGAGGCACAAATGCAGCTTGTCCATGGCTGCCAGCACAAGGTAGTGCAGCCACAGGGCTCCTCCGCAGAGCGATGCTCCTTGGGCCTGCCAGGGCCATGCTAGCAGCCCAGAGGTTTTGGGTGACCACACTCCCAAATGTGATCAGCTGTGCTGGCAGAGCAGGGGCACAGGGCTGCTCGAGCCAGGTGACTCCTTTTGCAGAACAACTTCTCCGTGCTTTATCGGTGAGTGCAGTTTTCTGACTCCTTTTGTTGCTGCAGCAGCACAAAAGGAGTGGAGCAGGACCAGCAACTCATGTCATGTTTTCACCTGGTATGCCTGAGAACAGTATGTTCTATCATATGTTCAAAAAAAGCCTTTAAAAAAAGCTCATCACAGCTCTGCCAAGATCTGGTGGACATCGTGGTCCACCCTTCCCCAGCAGCTGCTTGGGCTGGACACTGGCTGGATATAATCCCCTGTGGAACAGAGGCACAGGGGCACAAGAGCCTGGTTTGCCATCTGGTCACGGTCACTTACTAGCTTGGCTTTCCTAATCCTTGGAAGCCAGTGGCAACTAGTCCCAAGCCAAACTCCTTTTTCATTGCCATAGATACAAATGCACACGAATTCGAGTAAAATGAGATGATTGTAAACTTCCAAGGATGTTTCCAAATGCCAGCCAAAAACTCTCTGAAAAGTCTTGGTTTAAGAGAGATTACTACATGCTACCCTACAACCCCTCCTCCCAGGACAGGTACAGCTTCTGAATTCATCTGTGTTGTAAATGGTGTGAAAAACTGGAGTCTACCACTGGCCACACTTCAACATGTTTCATTTTGGCACCACCCCCAAAGATGATTTCTACCATTCAGATGAATATGGCCTATTTTTTTTTCTCTTGTTCGTGTGATCAGTTATTTCTTATCACTTCATCCCAGTGTGGACAAGGTGCTCAGGCTTTGTTAGCTCAGTCAGACCCTATGCAATATAAATTATTTTTTTTCTCTCTCCTTTTGCTTCCTGAGCTGCCCTTAAACATACATACTCTTGACTCTTAAGGGTGAGCTGATTGTGGGACGACACACAGCAGAGAAGAGATCTGTGTGGGTGACTGGGGATGGTGGTATAGGATTTGGAAGGGACAGGGCACAGCTGCCTCCACCAGATCTGTGCTGAGGAACTGAGATATTACGGCCACAGCACAAGGGCTTGACTCCCCGCTGTGCTGCTGGGATGTCCAGCCCCAGGAGAGCATGGTGCTACCAGTAGGCCACAACTAGAGAAAGTGGGGGAATCTTTCCCTCTTCCATTTTCCTGCAGGTCAGACCGAGGTTTCTGCAGAGCACCTTTACTCCGTTCTCAATGAGCAGCTGGGCCTAGGGCCCCGTCAGTCTCTACTTTGAAGCATCGTGAAAGGTTTGAATGGTGTTGTCCATCACTACTAGAAAGCAAACAATTCCCCCAGGCGCAGGGCTGCCAAGGCTGGCTTGTAACTTTTATCTTATCCAGCCACTGCAAAAGACACTGTTGAAGTGGTGGCAACCCATGAACTACAAGTAGGCACTTAAATCCATCCCTGTTAGATGAAATTACAGGAATGAAGTGCTTAAGTAGTTCACTGAAAGGCATAAACCTTGAACCGAGGCAGTTGTCAGAGGACAGAAGATAAGGGGAGGAGGGAAAGTTCACCTACAGCCATTACTTCTGAAGGCACAGGAAGGGGTCTACTGTCCAACGTGAGTGAAGCCAGCTGCATCTGGGAGCCATCAGACCAGAGGTTAAGTTAGACTGGGACACTGCACAGGGGTAGCATTTGCCATTTAAACGTTGCAGAGATAGACCATGCAGTGCCGTACCTGTAAAGATGCCAGTCACTTCAGGCAGTTAATAGGTTCATTGAACAGCTATCAGCCTGGACAACTAGAGAGAAGGTATCAGCTTCTCAGTGTGTTCTCTCCTTTTGATAGACGGCTCCCAAAAGTCATGCATGATTTTCATAAGGCGAGATAATAAGCTGTCAGTCATAGGAAGCCTAGAGTGAACCACACAGAAAATCAACACAGTCTGAAAACAAGAAACATGTCAAACTGCAAAAACAGTTTCTTTCTTTAAAAATAAAATAAGGAAGTGATTTGAACACAGAAACTTTGATTTACAAGTAATATTCTAGTCATCAACAAAATAGGAGGAAAGTATCTATTTGTGTGATTCCAGAATGATTTGATAGGAAACATGCTGCAATTAACTCTTGATACGGATTTGCCCAGTGTCATCCCGTGCTTTCTAGGCTGCATGACTTTATTCTCAGCTCCTCTTCTTTCCTGTAGACATCAATGAGAGAGGACAAGGAGGAGAAAGGGAGATCGCAGGACACTGAGGGGCAGGAAACCATAGAGGAGCAGTACATAGTATTTCTGCATGGTATATCCCATATATCATACATATGTTTTGACTCTCAATAGATATACTTACTTAAGTATTTACTTATATAAGTGACAGGGAAGACTTAGATGGTCATTGTCATATGAGCACAGGAGGTCATCTTGAGCAGAGAAGACGTGAGAAAACTCATGTAACCCATTGCCATTGCAAGGGCACTGCATGGGCTTGTGGGATGGGATGGGATGTGGGCCTGGATCAGTGGGGCCCACGGCCAGGCAGGGCTGTGGGAGCTGGAGCCCAGCCTTGCTGCAGCATCACTGGGGCAGGGGCTGATGGCCCTGGGGGGCTGACACGGGCCCTGGGCAGGGTGGGCAGGGGGCTGGGCGGGGATGTTACGGCCCCTTAGTGCCCTCAGGCCCCTGGCAGCCATGGCCCAAATGTTGGAGATATCCCAGCCCTACATGAAGACATGTGAGTTAGAGGGAGGTTGTGCAGATACAGCCGCCTCCAGCTGTTTTGGGGCAATTCAAGCAGTGCTGGTAAAAGGAGGATGTAAACTCCATTATCCTGATGTACATGGTGGAGTTGCCCCAAGCATGGCAGATGCTGTTAGCCATGAAGAGCCCCAGCACCTTCATTCCTAGCAATGGGGAAGAACAGGTTTTTCATGGCCAAGAAAGGGCTGACTTGAGTCAAGCGCTGTCATCCTCCCCTGCTCCACTCTCATCCCACTATAGGACTGCCCATGACAGCACTTCCCAAGATGGGGAGAGGAGGAGGTTGGAAAACTGAGGCTATTGCTGCCTTCTTAGCAAATTAATTGCCTTGAGGGAGACCAGACGCCGGGGTTTACTCAGGTGCAATACTCTGCATGAAGCCTTCATTTACTTTTTTTTTTTTTCCCCAGCAGAAAGAGTAAAAAAATTGTCAGCAAGTGACAGTTTGGGTTGCTGGGCTTTGGTGGTTTTTATTTTTCTCCCCTCGGCAATTTGTGCCAACTGTTACTTCATGCATATGAAACACACAACTTCCAGCCTTTCCTCACTGGTGTGAAGTAAGAGTTTGGCACATGTTGAAAACAACAAGCAGAAATTAACTTGCTCTCTCCCATCTTTAATATCAATACCCGCCAGTAATTATGTGGAGAATTAAACACGTAGTCGTCTTGCCATCACCCTAATTCTCCACATTAAAAAGGGATTATACAACAAATTAGCCTGATTTAGTCTGTCTTCCAGGGATTTACCCAGTGGTTCACTCTTCTTTATTAAATTAGCAGTCAAAGAAGCTTTTGGCTTTCAGACGTGTTATGAAATCCTCCCCAAGTTGAGACCACCGGTGCTAGGAACTGCTGAAGTGCTTACTGCTCTGGAACCACCTCCTTGGTATTTGCAGAGCCTGAACTCCAGCTGACCCACCACGAAGTGAGAACACTTGTAATCTGATCTCCCGACATTCGCCCTCCAGTTCAGAAAAAACGATCCCCTAAATCGCAGGGCTCATAGACTCTTCAGACTCCTTCCTGTGCTCGTTTAAATATAACCCAGAGTTCAGATCTGGGGGTATGTGACAATGGAGTCTCTGCCAGTTCTCTCTCTGGTGATGGGTTAGTGGGAAGCAGCAGTTGCAAAGCACAGCTAGATGCCTTTCCACCAGTTGTGCAAGAACATCTCTCTTGCCTTCAGTGACAGGGATGTCTGCTGACCAGAAGGGTAAGCTACCAACACACAGAGCGTCTTGTTCCTCCTCAGCTGACTCTATGTTGGAGAACTAACACTTCTTTCATACAGAATTACACAGAATGAAGTCTGCTGATTGCTAGTCATCTGAAGGCCTGATGCAATGCCCGCTGAAACCAAAGGCTGTTTTTCTTGTGGCTTCACAGGCTTTGGATCATCGCCTCACTCAAAAGACTAAACCTTTGAGTATTTCTAGCTTAAGGGTCAAACCCCCTTACTTTCTGCATTCTCTGCTTGTAGCTGTAACAAGTCCATGTCACCACCACAATGCTAGATTTGATGGCAAAGAGATCTGTGAATCAGTACAGAAATAATCATGTACTCCTGTTTTTTCTCTTTCCTTTCTTCAACTTCTCCCTTGAGGGTATAAACCCAACTGCTCCAGTCAGGCCCTTCTCAGACTCACTGGAATTGCAACTCCATTTTTTACTGTGCTAGAATGAGACAAATATATTAACATGGCCAACAGATTTCTACCGAGACTTACAAATATTATATATTATTGCTTGATTTTAAGCAATAATTCCCACGTTTCTTACAAAAAAAGTTCTTATCTATTTTAAAGAAAAATGCCTGATGAAAACAAAAAAAAAAAAAGAAAAAAAGAAAATTATATTCTGATTTTTCCAAGACTAGACAGTAAGTCTGACCTCCTATACACATATTCTCATTAGTCTGAGTTGAATGCCTTTGCATGCTTGAATTGCTTGTGAAAGGTGTTGGCCTGAAACGTGGGGTGACTGAGCTCATCCATGTATCTACATTACTTCTACAGTGCAGGCAGGGAAAGGGTGCCCTGTACTCACTATGCTTGCAGCACTTGCCTGAAGAAGTTCTAAAGGACCAGTTGCTGATGACAGGTCTGAGCACTGCTCACCATCAGGTTTTTTGCATTGCAGACATGCACTCATGGGTACTTCATGCGGGACTTCAGAGAGTGGTTTGGTGACAACAGCTTTTGGTCACCGCTGGTGGAGGTGACAGGCAAGCCAGAGGTGGAAGTATCTGTGCTCCGCTAATGATCCACTCCCCACTGAGTAGACAAAACAGAGTCTAAAGAAAGAAGAAAATATAACCCCTTGTTTTCAGCATTACTGGTACTTACAGCTACTGACTGCGACAAACAAATGTTCGTGTTAAATCTGGCCTATACTACAGCAAACAGTTCTTGCCTGGCGAGGTTTGGAGATGACCACGGTGGCTCTAAAAACACCCATCCCTCTTAGTTTTTATTTCTGCCATTCTCTGCTATGTATCTTTTTTACCCATGCAGTCACTTCATGACCTGTTAATCCACATTGCTTTGAGAAAGCTCAGTCAAGGAAAATTCAATATAAAGCCACATTTTTTTCCAGTACCCTCATGCTCTGCCTACCACAGTTGTAAAAGAACGGTGTTTATCCAGCTGCACAAATTATCAGTACTGTTCAACTGACATTGAAGTTTCCCTTTAAAAAGTCTTTATGAGGGGTGGGGTTTTTTTATGAAAACCTGATTCTGTCAGATGCTTAGTTTTATTCCCAACAGCCTCTGATTTAAGAGCAGCTGAACATTCTCATGAGAGGAACATATGGTACCATGCCTCAATATCCATCTAAGTAGTTAAAAAGTCACCCAAAGAGAATTTAATTGGTCCTGAAATTGCATACAATTATTTAAAAAATAAGTAATAATTCATTTGAAGTTGTTCACAGTAAGCAAAAACTATGTGCAAATACGCAATCTGAGATTAAAACTCCATGTACTTAACTAAGGAGGGATGGCTTACAGCAGATAGGCTGGATAAACCCAACCCTCAAGTGACAAACCACACGGGTAGCAATAGTCATTCCTGCTGCCTTTGGGGATCTTCACACCCAGAAACGGAAAAGTTTGTCATAAGTGTCCTTCCAACCATACTATTACAAGCAGTGTGAAAATATCTTCTTAAAAAACCCCTCCCACCAAAAACTAAAAGCCTCTACCCTCTCAGAGTGGATACATGAAATGAAGAGGATGCCTTACAGAAACGGACAGGGAAAAAGAACCTAATTCTATAGAAAGGATTTCTACAGATACCAAAGTACCGACGTAATATTTTGATAACGTAGGGGTTTTCCTCATTTTCACACTTTTTCAGGGTTTTACAATGCAGATTTAAACATCTCCAATTGTGCAGCCTGGTTTAATGTGATCTATATGTAACACATCCCACTGGTGATGTGAACTACATGGTCCCCCGTGCCAATACGTACAGCTTTAGTTCAAAGTGCAGCAACTTGTACTTTTTCATCCAGTACTTTTGCTTTGGTCTCCAGTGTCAGGCAGTATTGTAATAGTGAAATGTAATATTGCAAATATTGCATTAAAAATATCTCCTGATCTATAATACGTGCTAGCCCTGTAAAAGTGAAACCCTGTTGGAATCCTGAGAACTCAACAGGAGGCAAAATAACCAGACATCAGCAGTTTCTGTAGCATATTTGTGACCTTCGTTATTAATCCAGCAGCGTGGACAGGGTAGAATTGCACTGGCAAACGCACACGCTTATCAAAAAAATTTCACCCCCCCCTTGGTGCAATTGCATGGGATCCAAAACACCACAAACAACTGCTAACCTCTCTGAGCAGTGATCAGCCCTAATCATGGCATTCTGCAAACTGGAAAAAATAAACTAACTAAATTAAAGAAAAACAGTTTTATACAAAACAAAAATGCTTCAGAGTAGGAGACAGAGCCAAGCAGCTATGCATCAGTATATGTGCCTCAGAGAGATTTCCGCCCCCCCTTCAAAAAAACCCCAAGAAAACCATGCATTAATTATCCCATTGAATGTCTTTTCTGCAATGTTTTGCTTTAAAAAATGTGAGAAAAGGAGTTGAAGATTTAAAAAAAAATGAAGAAGAAAAGCCGATCCTAAAGCGTTGAGGGACATATTGCTCTGTGAGGGATGTATTCAGAGAGGTTTCATGGAAGTTCCTCACATTAATCCTGTTGGCAGCTGGCAGGACTTGTGTTGCAGGGCTTCTAGGCTTGGGTCTACCGCATTGCTACAAAACACCAGAGCAACGCCTGTAGCAAGAACAGAAAACCAACTGTAGAGTACACAGGAATGAAACTAAAGAGAATGCCAACCAGGTTTTGAGAGGAATATATTGGGAAGAAGACAGAGGCAGTAAAAAAAAGAGTGGAAGCAGGAAACCCCTTCAAAATCATAAAGTGCTAAAAGATTCATTCAGAAGTGTCTCCTCCAAAGCAAAATATTCCTATTGCCTCACTTCATTGACAATGCCATTTCCATAGAGTCTGGAATCTGATCTGGCACATCTAATTTACAGAAGCTTATAAAATTTGTTTACTATAACAGCACATGAACAATGATGTGCTGTGGATTTTACATGAGTATTTTATTTTTCCGCAGAAGTCAATAAATTTGTGCCAGCAGAAATCTTTGCTTTACATTCCCATAAAATATTTTATCCCAAAGAACAATAGAAACTCTAATCAGACTGCATCACTTTATAATGTTACAAACTGCAATTAATCTGACTGAAAAGCCATACTAGTTTTTGACTGAAAGGCATGTCATTAAGTTTCTGAGTTGTTTACATGTAAGGCAACATGACAGGAATTTGTGCGGAGATGAGAGAAAATGAGCTATTTGAAATTAACTATTTGGAATCCTGTCTATCGCTGTTTGCAGCATGAAGTGGATTGGCAGGGCTGATTACATGGATTCATGTGGGATTGGTAGGAGGATTTTTCATATTGAGTTGTTCTTTAAGGAATGCTTGGTAAAAACTCACCATGCCTTTAGGTGTTCAGGTCTAGGGAGCAAGGGAATTTTCATTAACATGTTTAGTTTCTAGCAAGAGTAAATAATAAATCTAAAAAATGGAAATATGTGAATTATATTAAGCAAGACAGGTAAAAAGTAACATGATTCATACCTTATATGTGAAGCACGGCAGTTACCAAATGTCACTTTGCAACATGATGCTGACTCAGACAATGGAGCCCACAGAATGGCCGGGCAAAAAGCAGCAGCTGGGCACCACAGGCTCTCACAGGCGTGATCACAGGAGATGCTGGGCAGGAGGACAGGGAGGAGAAGATCTGCATTAGGTAAGCACAGAAGAAGATCTGTCAACAAGCCTGTACAGTGACTTGGTGTGAGTTTGGACGTAGAGAGCCACGGTCAGTCTAGGAGCTAGGCTCTGTGCTCAGGCCTGTGCTGTAGGTAGATACAGCCCATTCAGGAAAACTCCTTCAGATGTGCAATTGGTTTGACTCCTTAGCCTACCTAGTTAGTTAGGAAGCAATGCAGGAAGGAAATCTTTCTCCAAAAGCCAGAAAAAATTAGATTGAAAACATAAACCATGAAAGTTCAAAAAACAGGAAGCAATTAAAAAGATCCAAGTATTTATTTGTTTGTTTGTTTTAAACCTCATAGTTGGCAACTTTCAGCCAGTCTTCTGATCTGGGGCAGAAGTTTGGGAATGAGATTTTTGAATGTCTGAGATAAATTTGGGGCCAAGAATGAGTGAAGATCTTGTATGCCAGTTTAGGATACCTCATATAAATAGTATCAGGGATCATTTTCTGTCACTTTACAATATTTCAGACCTAGTACTTGAAATACTGAGAACCCCTAAATCACCAGGCACTTTTAAAATCTTCTTTTAAAACCTTTTCTGTGTCAGAGAAGAACCTTCCCCATCATCTGGGAAAGTGTATTTGATGAAGGGAAGAGAAGGAGAAAAATTTATTACATTAATGAAGAAGGCAGCTGGAAAAACTGAGTTCATTTTCAAAAAAATTAATATGCTCATGGAAAACCAGCTGAAAGTTAGGGCTTCAGATCAATCCATTTTGGAAGAGGAAGGAATTACATTGCTGGTGTTAAAAAGACAAGTCTTGAGACAGATGTTGTCATTTCTTGCACTGGCACAGAGCTGGCACTGAGCAATGATGAGCACAGCCACCCTCGGTGGGTCCCACTCCCCAGGGACAGAAGGGTGCTGCGGTGCCTCTGCCTCCCCCAGCATCCCAGCTACCTTTCATGCAGGTGCTGTGCTGACCTCCACATTGCTGGTGGCCTGTGCCTGGTTGCTTCACTGTGAGACTGGACCAGCTTTTGGCATGCCCAGGGATTTGCTCAAGACACCTGCCTTCACCTGCTTGCTGGAGCAGGGCTGAAGTGTGACACGCTTTGCCTGACTTCCATCAGTTGTTCATGGAGAACTGGACTAGGTACTGGATTTTGTCATGGATTTGCTTTTATTTGCAGCTATTGACACACAGCAGCTATTGCTCATCATCCTCAGCAAATGCACAGGGAAGCGTACAGGCACCTTTCACTGGAGATGGATTCCGCTATACTGTAAAAAACCAGAAATCTGAGAGGGAACCACAGGAAGAAAGAGAAACCACAAAGTAAAAGTCCTGCTCATCTCTAAACTAGCTGTCCCTCAATTAGGTAATTAGATCTGTAAGAGATTGAAAATGCGTCTACAAAGATAGAGAACTCTCTTCACCATGTCTCAGACACTGAAGTAAGCCAGGTTCAGTAAAGCCAGTGGAAAATTACAAGAAAAAGAGGTGCTTTATGTGCTAACTCCTGTTTCTCTCTCTAGCTCATTCTTGCTGTTTGACTGATCTGAGTTACAACAACTGGATCTGTAAGTATAAATATTGCATTTCTAGCTTTCATGCTTGCTTTGAAGCTCGGGTCTAGTGAGTGAAGACCAGTGAGTTTATAAGGCACATTCAAGCTAGTCCGTAGAGACAAGTTTATGAGACTGAACCTCTGGCAAGCATCTGCATCTGTTCTATTTACTCAGAGAATACGAGAGAGGCCGCACTACTAAAACACGGCATAAATGAGTTACTAAATTAGGTCATTCAGTCCCAGCATTAAGACTGGTAGTGATTATATATCGGTTTATTTTATTAATGCAGGCTGTTACCTCTCTAATGGGACTCAGATGAGGATGTTCCTGCTGGCAATGGGAAAAATATAATCTTTTTTAGTTCTTACTGTATCCTCCCTTCTCACTCTGTATCTTAAATGGCTAAAATCCAATGGCTTCTGAAAATAGTGCTTTCTTAAAACAAAACAAAACAACCCATAAACCCATAAAACCCTAACCAACTAAAAAAACTTGGACCATCTACAATACTGTGAAAAGCCGTCTCTCTAAATAGTTCCTCTGATGAATACAATAATGGAAGGAAACAGAGTACACTGAACAAAATCTATCCCATGTTAATTGTGTTGCTTTCTTCCCTTAGGAGAGAGTGTTGCCTATATGGCAGAATACAAGCTGCTGAAAATTAAAATGTGCTGCAGAACTGGAAATCTTGTTAGTCTCTGCTTAATGTTTAGCCTTTCACTCGCAAGCTGGGAAGAGATGGCAGTTCGTGTAGGGAACACCATGTCTCTGCCAGGCTATGCATGACAGGAGTGATCAAACAGTCTGCACACAGTGCACACACATGCACTCGTTCATGCCAAGACAAGAAAGCGTTTCGAGGGCACAAACATAAAAGCAGCTCCTGAAGCAACCCGAGGTACTGCTGTTAGCACCTCCAAACTCCATTCTGTGTTATGGAAATGTAATGGAAAACACACCTTCCTGAAATTCTATATTTTAAATATAACTGAAATATGGATTTTTGTCCAAATTACAGTACATCTCCCCCTTTGTTAATGGCACTTGTCCAACTAGATAATAAGTCCACTTCTTATTCTTTAGTTATAAAAAGCTGTTATATGTACATCAAATAGTTAACAAAGAACATCTACATCTTAATACTTGAAGTTGTCCCTCTCAATTCCGAAATGCTGTGTGACACACCAGAGTCCCAGTCATACCATAGTATGAGTTATGAGCATCAGTGGCCATGTTCCCACATAAAGCAAATGAAATACCAGAGCTGTTCCTTGAATTTTGCTTTCCAGCAGAGAATATTGATGTAAACAACAATCCATCAACTCATCTACTGCAACCTAGAGCACTACCATCGCAATGAAGAACCAACAGACAGCTTTGTCCCCAGAGCATCCCTCAAGAGCAGGGTGTAGCCCAGAGCATTTGCTTTGATCCATCCAGCTGCTGTTTGCTTGAAGATTTTTCCCTGCAGACCACACTTCAGCTGGGGAACTGGAGGCTTTGAAAGTTTGGGTCAGAGCATGCAAGGAAAAGGCATTTTCAAGGGAACTAATCTCCTGCGCTGATCCAAGACATCACAAATAGTTCAAAGGGATCAGCTGCCAGTGCTGGACAGGATAAATACCAGCATTTATTAGTGATGAGTTAGCAAATCATTTATGGCCTTGCAGAGTCAAAACGCTTGCAGCTGTCAGGGTCCCCATAAAATTTGACATACACTCATGAAATACACCAAATTCATCAGTGACTCCAGCCTAGTCATGAGTCAGAGACTCACATTGCCCCATTGCTATTGCATGATAGCCAAGGTCCTTCCACTGCCAGCTGTAGGATCTGACTCAGAATCACAGAATAATTCGGGCTGGAAAGGAACTCTGTAGGTTATCTGGGAAAACAACTTGGCCAGAGTAGGGCCTGCTGAGGTCGTGTTTCTTCAGGGCCTCATCCAGTCAAGATCTGGATATCTCCAAGGTTGGAGATCCCACAGGTTCTCTGAACATCAATTCCAGTGCTGCACCACCCTCCCAGTGAGAAAAAAATTCCTAATAATCAATGAGAATTTCCCACATTGCAACCTGTGCTTTGTGCTTCTTGTCCTGACACTGTCGCTCAGAAGAATCTGGATTCAACTTTATACCTGGGCTAGATTCTCTTGCTGCCTCCGTCTCCTCACATTCTCCATCCTCAGATAAACTACTGTCTCACTAAAACACTCAGTAAAGACGACCAGCTTCCTCCTTGCTACCATCCTCATTCATGATTTGCAGTCTTCCTTCAGCCCTCATTGGAGCCACACTCAGTTTGCTGCCTTGACCAGTGAATGAGTTCAACGCTGAAACAAAGCCTTTGTCTTTTTCTAAAGAAGCCAGGCAATAAGCAGTTCTCTACAACTAGGCGAGCTTTTCTGAAACAAATGCACATGACCAGTCATTTGGGTAACAGGATCCAAAGTGCCTCAAGCCAGAAGGCTCAGGCCAAATTTGGTTAAGCCTTAGCAGAAGAGGGCATGTTGTTTTCTTGATATTTTCTCCTCCATGCATTTAAAATTCACTCTTTTCTCTCTTGCTCTCTCTGTAAACTTTTCCTCAGCCTGTGTTTCCTAGGCAGCTCATGCCGGTGGGAATAATTTCTGCAATACCAATGTTCCCTTGTTGAGTCTGCCTCGGCCCAAGGCAAAAGAGTATGGCCTTATTCAAGACTGAAAGGCTATTCTGCACCACATTAGATCAAAAAGTACAAATATTCTTACATCTTCTTGTCTTTCAGCATAATATGAGACTCTTACCTATTTCCTGTCCTTACAAAAAGTATATATAACTGTGGGGAAAGAAAAGCATGCCCAGCAGTATGAAAGAATTACAAAACATTCTTGCATTCTGCTTATTGACACTCCAGTCATGATCAGTTTTTGATGTACACAATAGGGAATTCATATGTATCACAAAAATTTATCTATGGTGAAGTTAGTAGGATGGAGTTTGTACGTCCTGAGGTAAAAAACTACTGAAGTAGTCTACTCTGAGATTGATGTGTCATGGCTAACAAGTTCAGGCCTAGAGAAGACATCAATATACTTTCAGATAAGCAATATGCACCCAAAGGTATGCTACTAGTCACTATATCACAGGCTTGTTCAGTATCTCTGAGCCACTAAGATTAGGTACACTTACTCTATTCAATATTACACAGTGACTTCATATTTTTAAAATAGTTTCTTAGTATCTGAAAGTAGAATTTTCCACTCTCTAGTTTTCAGGACTAGCCTAGCCTGTACTTTGGTCCCAGAATGGCAGGGCTTATTTATTTTCTATGTTGTCATTAGAAAAGTAATGTAAATATTTTTTCTTTGTCATTTCTAGCAGCCAGGAATTGATAGCGGTAATCAATAAGCTCATTATTATTGGAAATAATAACAATTTTGGCTATAAGCCAAAGCCTGCACTACAGCCTTAAGGATGCTTCCATGCAGCAAAAGCTCTGGAAAGCATTTGGGTGGCTTAGCAAGATTTCCACACAGCTCCGGGGAGTAGATAAACTCTCCAACTTTTTGAAAGAACATTGCATATTCTCCTTCTTTCTCCTCACAGCTCCAACCTGTAAGGTTTCATGATCAAAGCCTCATCTCACCCCAGATCATAAAGGAATCACCTGCCACTCTATGCTGACATCAAGATCCTATTTTCCCCACATAATTTTTGGCTGGATGGAGGCACAGAGGTAAAGCAATGCTCATACAGTATTGCAGAAATCTAATCTGAAGTTTTCCATATTTCAGCAAAGGCCAAGGCCATTTATGTGCTTTGCTGAACACTTTGAGTTCAAAGTCTTTAGACTGGAAAGTACACAGAAACCAGCAGGACCCAAAATGTCAGCTGACCATAACTAACCACTGCAGAAGTCACAAAGGATCGGGGGGATTCAAAGCCTCTGTCTATGCTCTAACTGCTAGGGTGCTCACAAGGGTGCTTTGAAGTTGAAGATCTCCAGCATGACAGCCAGATTTTCTCAGCCTCAGCTTGGGCTGACTATAAATTCATTCTGCTCTTGACCACGACATGTCAGAACCCTTTGGAAAGGCCCAAGATCCTTGCAAGGTAGGATCTGGGCAATCCTTTATGCCAGACATAGTCACCACAAGACCAAGCAGGATGGTGGGAAACGGCACAAAGTGCCAGGACCTCATCATGCTGCAGGGCAGCCTTCATGTAGCAGTGTGAGCGAGCTATTGAGTCCAGGCTCTATCAGAGGCACAGTGCCCAGGAAGATAGGAGATTATCTTCTCCAGCTCCACTTTTGAAAACCAAGTAGCTTTCTTCCTCCCATTTCTCTTACTGGCTCTAGAATGTCACTGCTTTCACAATTAGAAACTTTCTAATTGCCAATGTGAACGTATTCCATTTGTTTATATGCCCTTTGCTTAAACAGAGCTTTTTCCTCCCCACAGGTTATGCCTCTAATGTTCTCTTAGAGGGCGTCTGACCTTGACTTGGGCAGCTAATCCCAATCATCTCACTCTGCTGGAGGCTCCTTGATCCCTGATATTGTTTCTGGCTCTGACTGCTGCCCTGATGCCCAGTGGATGCATCTCTCCAAGAAAAAAGAGATTCGAGGGAGGAGGATATACAGTGTTAGCAAAGGCCAAGGTCTTCCTGTCCCCCAACCCCATTAGGCTGAGATACTCGTAGCAGTGCTATGATGTTGCACTGGTGACATTTCTCCCCCTCCATGGGAAGCACTATTCTTGCTTAGATTATTCCTTCTTGCCTGAATAGAAGAGGCATCACCAAGTGTTGTTTCTTCTTCAGGGAAAATTGTTATTATTCCTTTTATACAAGACAGGTAAATATAACACAGACTTGAAGCAACTGGATTAGAAATTAATAGAAACAACTCAGGAAGATGAAGAGGAAAAAAATCCCCAAATTACAAATGAAACAATCCCTGCCCCAAATCTTACATTTAAGCCAACAAATATATTAAAACTTGCTTTTAGCTTCTAAGTATTGGCAAGCAAAGCCAATCCTAGAGCAATCACAGAGCGATAAAATAGCAGCCATAAAAAACAGATTGGATACTGTGAGATAAAATCCTGCACATCAATTTACAAAATTAATAACTGCCAGAATAATTGCAATTCATTTAGGAGTTGGAATCAAATCGTAAATCAGTCCTCAGAATGTGTTCAACAACAAGTTCCAGTTTTAATACAGAATTGCTGAGTGCAGCATTAGTAATTGTAAGGAGTGTTGTAAATACAGATGCTTACCCTGTAGTGTTGCTCACAGTACTATGTACGCATTTTGCACTAACATTTTGTCCCCAGTGGTGTCACATATCATGGTATTTATTCCCAGGGTAGCGTATTACTACTTGCCGATACCCACATACCTGCCTGGCCTATTGCTCAATTAACTTCTGCCATATCATTTGCCCGGCAATCATATACACAGTTAGCAGCCCTTCTTTGAGTCTTATCAGAAAGAGAGGGATTTCCAGGCTGCAGCAGTGAGTTTCTGTGATGGTAGAACAGCTCCCAATTACCGCTGATTATTATTATGACAAAGCAAAAGACATGATTCCTGTTTGTAAACATTATTATAGGGCCTTAATATGTGTAGTTGTAAAGTTCAACCTTCATTAAAGGTTTTACTTACACCACAATACTTTGTGCTCACAGCTTTTCCCAGAAGAGAGCAAATGCGTTGCGCCCATGGCAGACATGCAGTTTGCTGACTGTCCGTGATGGCTTGCTTCTCCTGAGCAGATGTGGTGAAGATGAGGCAAGGGGTAGTGCCCATTTCCCTCTATTCTTTCTCTTCTTGCTCATTGCAGGTATGGCATACTGTATCTTCTTCACTTCTCACAACTCAATGTAGAGAGCCTTACTGACTTCTCTGTCCACTTGGATGTGACTCTGGGGAATGATCCAGAAATTTACCATATCATCACCTTGTGAGGAAAAGCACCTCCTTCCTCCCTCTTATTCTTTGTAACCCTCATGCAGAACAAGACTGAGGTTTAGTGGAATTCTTGTGTCTCTGCATTTGAGATGATTGTTCTTCAAAAAAAGAAAGTCCCATAACACATGCAATATTGATGCACAATGGGGAAATTTCTTCAGCTTCACTGAGCTTTGGATCAAGCTTCATGTCACTTTAAACTTCCCACAGTCTCAAATCTCATCATTATTCGGCTCTCTAGAAGCCTGCAAGGGACCCAGCACACCCACCCCAAAGCAGATTTCAGTTACCTCCATCTCTATTTTAACTCACCAGTTGATCTAATGATGTTTTGAGTGAGGCCTGTTCCACATTTGCTTGTCAATACTGCATCTCATATCTCAGCCCTAGAGATTTCTATATTTATCTTGCCTGGGATTACAGAGAGCACAGAAGGAGACTGTAAATAGTTTGCACCATTATTCCTGACTTATCAAGGGCTTCTAGTATGGAAAAGAGTGCTGGCTGTTTTGAAACCAATTGGTAAAACAAGCTTACTTACAGGCAGCCACATCAAGTTTCAATACACTGTAATATAAAATAGAATAGAATAGAGTAGCATAGAGTAGAGTGGAATGGAATGGAACAGAATATGGCTGAAAAATGGTTTGCTTACATTTGTTTACATGTTACCTAATTGTAAGATTCCTGTCCATGGCAAAGCAGGAAGTGTATTTCTATAACATTTTCTGGATGAAAATAGGTAGCTGTGTCTTCAGTGCACATCTACTATGAGTAACACTTTATGCATACCATACAATAATCCATATTTCAGGTGAAATCTCTAGGGCATATCTGAAGGCTTGAAACACTTCCTCAACCTCTGTTTCTTTTGGGATCATTCTGGTTTATGCTATCTTGTTATTTTGCCTTTACACGATACAATTTTTAAGCACTTATTTGGACAGCTATCAAGTATCCTTTAAGACTCCCACAGATGGAGAAGCAGATGCACTGTAACCATCTGGGGCCAGAACTATGATTAACTTTCAAGTCAATGTGCCTGTAAGAATGGACTGCATGTTAGAAATGTTTCTTCCATTTCAACCAGGAAAAACAAAATGAGGTTCAAAAGTGGCCTCTGGATTTGGGTGTCCAGCATGAGAATTTTTTTCTGTTAGGCATGCGAAATCAGTGATACTTCCGAAACTTGGCAAGCTGATGGTCTCCTGTTCCTAAACCAGCAGAGAACCTCACTTCTCTGCACTGGTGACACAGTTACATTCACAGCACTTGCAGAAATGCCTCTTGGTTGCCACACAGGAATTGTGTCAAAAATCACAACAGCCTTTTGTAATACTATGACCTACCTTCCCAGCAGGAGGAGAATGGCCATTTTTGGTATCGCTAACCTGCAGTGTTTGGTTTCATTCATTTTATCTGTTGTTTCAATTTAGGAAGGAATGAAACTAAGCCAGGCACCTCAGCCCGCTGGAGAGACTGGGATGGGTAATCGCTGCTCATCTGCCTAGGAACTTCTCTAGCTGTTTCTGCCACACTGTATGAATGTCTGGAGACCTATAGGATAATGATCTGTATCTGCAAGCTTTACTGGTCCCATAAACCAACAGCTCCCAACAGAAGAGGAGTTTTGCATTACTAGACAGAGAGCATCTCCTACAATGGCAGGCTGCACTCTTCTAGCCCTGCACACCCCTCCTGCTCATGCCTCACACACATCCCGCTGGGCCTACTGGTGTACCAATTAATCTCACCATCAGCAACCGTATCCATTTTAGCACCAAAGGAATCTCCTTCCCTACTTCTCCCTTCTTGATAATCATATTTGGTTACCTTTTAGCTTTCTGGTTCATTGAGAGGAACACAAACTTCATAGATGGGTGGTGAGGAGTCTATGAATGAAAATAGGCTGGGTGAAGTCCAAGTAATGACTATGCAGCCACAGGTAGACTGGCCCAAAAAAGACAACCCTTCCTAAGTGACTTCATGTACAGCTCGTCGTGCTTAGGTTGGGAATAGTTTCAGTGCTTTAAGAAACATGAGACAGTTTGTGTCTGACATATGCCGTGAACTCTTTTCTTTCTCCCTCAAGCCCAATTTCAGTCAGGGATTACTTGTGTGCCAACTTGGACTGGATGCAATAGTGAGTCAGAAGGGAGCATACGGAAAAAGTGTAAGCCCCACAAATGTTAGCTGTGGGGCCAACAGGTGAGCCAAGGACTGGAGAGGATAGGTGAGATGTGGGTGTACAGATGTCCCCTGGTCGCCAGCAGCTAAGGCCACTCACACCTGGGTGGAAATGGTGTGACTGAGGACAGGATGCTGCTGTCTCAGGCTGTGTCAAAGGACAAATTGGTGCAAGGACATCTTAAACCTTTGTCTCAAGAGCTCATGCAAACATTTGGAAGGAACTTGGCTCAGCGCTTTCAGAGCCCACATGCTATGGAAAGGGTAGCAGGTGTCTACAATGCTGAAAATAAGCTGGCATTTTGCAACTGCCTACTCTTGTATGCCCAAAGCACCAACAAGAATCAAATCTACTGCGGGGATGAAAGGACCCCCTTTAGCCATGCTGGTGTAAGGCAAACAGTGGGGTAGCAGGGCAGTGGAGTGGCTGTGTAACTGCAGCTCCCGCATTCGCATCGCAGCTGTAGCGAGCCTCAGAGCCAGCCGTCTACTGATGCGATTTACAGGCATCAAGAGCACAGTGTCCTAAGGCAAACTTCCCACAACTTTGAAGATGTCTGGACCAAGGGAGAGGAGAAGAGTTTCTTTGGGCTGTCCTCTGACATGAATTGGGATGAAGAACTTCAGTAAACACAAAGCACACCAGCTTGTACAACCATAGCTTCTCTTACAGAGACTCCTGCGAAAGTATCAGAGGGTGTAAAGTATTGTTATCGTTATACTTAGAGATAGCATTTTCAGTCAGCAATGTCAGAGTGCTTTGTAATCTTTAATTAATCTGAACTATTTCTGTGAAGTAGAAAGGCCATATGGACGTGGATCATTTCACCCCGGCCTTGAAATGTAGTCACCACTGCAGTACAGAGCATCAGCTGCATAATGTCACGCAATGATATCTTCTCCAGTCTAAGAGGAAGTGAAGACTGTCACCTCTCATTAAATTTCATCAGGAGTGTGGGAGACCGGGAAGCTGTGTGCAAGCTCTCAAACCGGACCTGGCGAGGCTGAGATGTGCTTTGCAAAGCAGCTGTCGCTCTGTCACAATAATGTTGGTCAGGACTGACAGTGCTCAGGGCAGCAGGGCAGGTCAGAGTCCAGGCATTGCAAGAGCTTTGGTTTCTCTGTCAACGGCTGGATCAGTCTGGAAATAAATCTTCAGGAAAATTCCTCAGCACCCTGCCAGGCTGCCGGCAGCCCACATGGGACCAGGCAGTGCTTGTCTGCACTGTGCTCCCTCTCCGCCAGCACATCTGTGCACAGTCTCAGGGTAGGAATGATCTCTAGTAAGTCCTTCCCTACTTACTGCAGTATTGAGGCATGTGCTTACCTGAAAGTGATTTCCAGTTCTTGTTCCAATGCTTCCCCATCTTGGGTCCATAATTTCTGTAACAGCAACATATGAAGACACACAAAGAGATTAATGAAATCAGCACTCCCTCACATGACTAATTATGGCTCCTGTTCAACTGCCAGCAGGTGAGGAAATCCAGCAGTAAAATTCTTCTGCACAGACAGATCCAGGATATGACAACTCCTGCCTTAACAAGAAAGCATATGGATTGAATCCACTCATTTCAGTGAAGAGGAAGGCAGAAGGGAAAGTGTTAATTGTTCTTTGTGAGATGAATGAAATGCATTGTACAATTAGCACCTTCTGTGCTCCCACCTAATGATAGGCTTAACTTAAGAGAATTCTCCGTACTGTCCTACGTATCACCTTTCCTCTGACATTATCTTCATTTTTTTTGGCTGTCTACAAAGAATTTTAATGAGATCTTAATTGTTTTTCCATCAGCTGCAAGGCTTTCAAACTCAAGTCATATGTTGGTTGTCATTCCGCAGAAGGTGGTATGGGGAGCTGTAGAGATGTTCTCTTGCTAAAAACGAGCAGGAGGCAGCCCCCACACCTCCCACTGCATCCCAGGGAAGGGCTGTCTCTGTATTTCCAGTGCAGGCCTAGAGACTACAGCTTGGCATTTCTGCAGTTACACAATGGGGACTGGAAAAATCAGTCACACGAATGACCATCACCACCTCCCTGCGACTCCACTGGTTGCAAGGAGGTTTGGGGTGCTGGTTTCTGCACCTGCCTTGTCAGGGTTCGCAGGGCTTAATAAGCAGTACAGCCCTTCACTCAACACAGCCAGAGGACTCGCAGGCACCCAAGGAGCTGTACCTCCGCCTCCTATTTTTTGTCTTTCGCCATCTACTAGTCACCTGCCCAGTTCTTTTGCTTCATTGTTCAAGCCATTTTCAGTAATACAACTTATTTAAAGCATAGATTTACTTACTTCTCTTCAGCCTTTTCAAGGGCACTTCTGAAGATGTCACAGAATTCCTGAAGCATCATGGGGAAAACAGGACATTGCAAGAGCAACTGGGTAGAGCTCACCATACCCTGACCACAGGGAGCACGAAGGGTGCCTGAGATACAGGCCCTCGTGGTGCTGTGCTGTTACAGAGAGACATGCTACATATTAGGATTACTCTTCATGGTCATCATACTTCAAGAAGATGATTAATTTGTTACAGAGTGGCTGCCCTAGATTTCATTGCCAAGTGATTTCAGCAGCGGATACTGCCTGCGGGAGCCTGACACCGGGCACAGTGGGGTACCAGCCCAGGTGGCACCACAGTGAGCAGCCAAGCCCCGAGCACCGGGCTTTGCCCAGAGGCTGGCAGGAGAAGTCCCAGGCACAGAAAGGGAAGGCTGGTCTCTACACAGGGCTCTTACAGGGCTGTAAAGTCTGCTGTCATGCAGCAAAGGGTCAGGAGCCTAAAACCAACGCTGATTAATTCATATCTCAGACTTCCTTAGCTATTCACTCAAGGGTCCTACTATAATCAATATCTGACAGTGGTCTGGAGGTTATGTTAGCAAACAACAATGTTTCAGAGATGAGGAAACTGAGGCACATGTTGCTGGTCCAAAGTGTATGAAATCAGTGGAAAATACAACTTGATGAAATTTTAGAGGAAACTAGTTTCAGAGCCAGGAGGAAAACCTCAGCTTGCCACTCTGAATCCTGTGTTCCTCAACTGGGCAGTGGTGCACAGGCTAGCCAGCCATGTTTAATTGATGCTTACATATTTTTGTTATTCATCCATGAACTTAATATTTATTAAAATATTTCTAACAGCCTTGTTCCTGCACACTACTCCATTTCAGTGTGTGCAGCATACAATGACAGTTTCCATGTAGCTGTCTCCTGTGATCACATCTTCTGCCCTCCCAAAATATCTCTGTCCCTTATGGGAAACAGTATGGAAGCAACAGCATCTTTTATGTCATAGCTGCTGTGTGACAGCTGTGTGGTTTCTGTCCACACCTCACGCTCATTATAGACATTCACTTTTTGACAGCTAGAATCTTCCCTTTTGGGCTTCAGTGCCAATCCAAATCTCAGTAAAGTGTAAGAAAACAAATTAATTAGTAGGCTCTCGAGAGTCTGAACATTGCCCAGAGGTATACATTGTGAACTAAATAAGAGAAGCCTATAATGCTTATTACGTGATTTATTTGCAACAACACACCTCCTGCACCAGGGAATTGTGGGCAGTTCTGCAGCTGGAAGCATGGCCAGACCCTGTGTCTTTCACCACGCTGGGCATGTCTCCCTATCCACCTAAAGACGACATCAGGATACTGCCTCAGCACAGAATCAGAGCATGTGAGGTAGGCACTTTGCATTTTATCCGTTGCTGCAAACAAGATAGGCCAGACTCTCCACATCAGCATCCGAGGCCGCTAGATAACCACACGAAGTGAAAACCCCTGAGCGATGGACCACTACCCGCTCTGCCATCCTTAGAGCATCACAGCCATTCATACAGGACTGTGGTTTTGACCACAAATAAGAAGACAACACGAATGAACTGATGTGACCTGGGAAACTTGCTTTGCCCCCACTTTCTCAGGCTATCTTTCATTAACCATGACAAATATTTAAATTAAAGCAAACACTGCAGATATGAGGGAATTTTTAATTCACTTGCAAGACATGCTGCCTTCAGGACCTCTTTCATGTCCATTATAAATAGAAAGCCATAGCACTGCAAAACTGAAATCAGTGCTGACAGTCCAGCTCTTGCCTTCTTTAAAGAAGTTGCCAAAATGTGCAAAAATTTAAACATTCAGAGAGATAACGCACTGCTTGCTCAGTGCACCTCATCTGTAATTTACAGATTGCTATTGCTGGCATCACTCAAACACTGCATACTTGCTTAAAAAATGTGTCCCTTGCCTAAAGCTTTAGACAGATCATCTAATTTCCTAACGAGCCAGTAACACTCAATCGAGTGCTGCTACTGCAGCAGAACAAAATATGTTCCTGCTGTATCATAAACGGGGGACTGCTGAGTCCAGAACTGAAATGTAAAGGTGCAAGCAGAGGCTGCTGCATTTGTCACTTCTTACATTTCTGGGTGAACTCTCCTCTTTCAAAGCATAATCATGCTTCTGAGCATGGGAGATACGCAAAAGCAAGCAAAGAGGTAGCTACATCAGCTCTGGCCCACACCACCAGATACTTTCCTCCTTCTTTCCACTAGGAAAAATGTGATACTTCATGTGAAAAGCAAAATTCAAAATATTTCAATTTGGAAATTCATCTGAATGTCGTATGACAATTGTGGCTCAGGCTCCCCATTCTCCTTTGCACACCTCCCTCCCTCTCCCAGTTACATTTTCCTGTGCCGTGTACCTTTTAACCACATGGAAGGATGTTCAACTTTTTCTACATCAAAAAACTCGCAGCAGCCTCCTGAAAGCACACACTTTTCACAAACAACCCCAAATTAAATTGGAAAACAGTCCCACTTAAAAAGTGAGCAAGCAAACAAAAATCCACAGAAGTCCCCGAACAAGCCCTGTCTTGAGAGAGAATGAGCCGGCACTGGGTTGAGAGTGTCATTAAGCAGTGATATCCCCGGGGACTGGAAAGCTTCCCAAGGGATTAAAAGATCTTTAAACATAATTCCCTCTCTGACTGAAACCAAAATGTGAACTTAGTTCCTTGGAAGTGAAACTGCAGTCTGTTCACCCCGGCAGCCTCACGTTAAGGCACCACGTGAAGTGCCTGGCTTTTCAGGCTCAGACTTTCCACGCCTGTTGACGGAGAGCTGCAACATGGACGGCACCCGTGCCGTGGGAGGTCTCTGAAGGAGGCAATCAGCAACAAGCTGATGCCTGCCGATACCTGCACAGCGTGCAAGGGTGAAAACACAGGTAACATGAATAGACAAGGAGTCCACGCACATAGCAGGGGCTGTGGGCTAGTGAGACACGGACAGCTATGGAAATACTCTCTGGCAGGTGCAGCTGCCTGCTTGCAGTGCCCTGCGGCAAGGATACGCACCCTGTGGCACCCACCGCAGCTGCCAGGGCCTTTGGGTCCCTAGGAGGATCCCTGCCCGGCTGCCCTGCTTTCCTCCCCAGGAAATATACTGATAGCTGATGCATGTTCGATCACGCAACAGAAATACGTCTGGCTATACACCTGTGTATCGAGTCCCCTGACGGGCGAGGAAGATGGCGTGTGTGAATCCCGTTACCAAATGAAGTATACCAAATGCGGGTGTCAGAAGGATGGGGCCAAGCTCTTTTCAGTAGTGCCCAGCAACAGGACAAGGGGCAATGGGCACAAACTGAAGCACAGGAAGTTCCGTCTGAACATGAGGAAGAACTTCTTCCCTCTGAGGGTGATGGAGCACTGGAACAGGCTGCCCAGGGAGGTTGTGG
>Ga0065711_1029424_pt1 | contig 36252 bp, 24 predicted proteins | sample Hoacrofraction12_FD_59098 | JGI IMG/M metagenome (GOLD analysis project Ga0065711, IMG submission 59098) | Hoatzin crop microbial communities from Cojedes, Venezuela - Epithelial fraction 12 v2 (version 2) | ecosystem: Host-associated > Birds > Digestive system > Esophagus > Crop | place...
CATGAGGAAGAACTTCTTCCCTCTGAGGGTGACGGAGCACTGGAACAGGCTGCCCAGGGAGGTTGTGGAGTCTCCTTCTCTGGAGATATTCAAGACCCGCCTGGACGAGCTCCTGTGCAGCCTGCTCCAGGTGACCCTGCTTTGGCAGCAGGACTGGCCTAGATGATCCCCAGAGGTCCCTTCCAACCCCTATGATTCTGTGATTCTGTGATTTCTGTCCCTCTCTACAGGTGTACTGGAAAAAAGAAAAAAAAGAAAAGCCAATTCTTCCGCTCACAAAAGAAGACCTAATCCTCCAATAAAGTCAAATATGTGGTGGTGATGGCAAGTGAAGAAAGAAAAGGTTGCCCAGCATATTTCCCAGCATGTTCCATAGATGACCTTGTTCCACCAGCAGGCTTCTTTCCCTTACCCATCTTTCTTCTGCTCCAGAAAACTAACTCTTGCAGTCTTTCCTCAATGTGTTTCAAATCTAGACAGTTACAATGAGCCTAGTGCTTAATAGTGATGAAGCATGGAACTGCCTAGGCTATGCAGTGCTCCCGGTCACTTCACTGGCCTTTGGTTTGGATGGAAAGGAAATGAATTTTTCTCAGGCCAGCAGAAGCCACACACTCACAGGGAGGCCATTCAGGCCACTGCTGGCAGAAGCTGCATGCCTGCCCCTACAAGACACATTGCAGAAAGCACCTAAATTAAGGCCACTATGAATTTGAGGGTACAAAAAAAGTTACAAATGTATGTATGAAGGAACTCAGAATACAGTGATACGCCTATGCAAAACAGGCCACATAGTTCCATGTGGTTCTCCAGAGCATCAAGTGCTCGACACTTCTGAGGAATGTATCAAATTAGATATTCCAACTGTGGTTACGTTTAAACACAATTAGAAGGGAAGAAAATCCTTCCTGATCAAAGACGATACTTCATGCTTTGAAATATCTGAATGAACATAACTGGATAATTGTAATGCATTACCATGCAACTACAAGGAATTTTCTAATTCTCCTCAATTTCTTCAAATCTTTATCACTGAAGAGTTGAGGGAAATTTTAAATCCTGACAAGAAATGACTTACCACACATCAGAATGGCAGAGTCTGTTCTATTTTTCTTTAATAGTTTCATACTGGAGAGATAATATCCAACTTCTGCATTCTTCTGGAACTGTTGTGCTCACGTTTTCCAGGTCTGCTCGCTGATAGGAATCAAGAGATTCTCGTCCTTCTAAATAAGTCTCTACAACTATCATCTTCTCCTCCTTGCCGTTCATAAGCCTATTTTTTATTTCTTCTGCACCTAGTCCACCATGAAACCAAAGACATCCTCACTGTATTTTTAAAGGACTACATGTCTCCCACCTTAGTCAATGCTCTGGACTCTGAGTTAAGGAGGATGGAAGTGAAGTCATCAGCTGCTACAGCTTAGGCTGTAGACACCAGAGCTTTTAGCTGAGCCTGTAATGATAATCTGTAGACTGAATACAGAGTTCTGCAGATATTCAAGCCAAACAATTAAAAACATTATTATTTTCTTCAGTGAAGTGACTGAAGCTTTACGAGCACAGTTTCAGCAGCAGCAAATAAATGGACTATGATTAAGAATTCAAGAGTTGCAGACTTTATTTTTATGAAAACAAAGCTATTAATGCAGAAAAAGGATTGAAATGCAAAATAATATATACTGTATGCCTTTGGCAAAATGTTTGCAAATTTGGAAAAAAAAATTGCCAATATTAATGACGAGACATTGTACATAGAAGTACTACTGATCTAAATCCAAACTTAAAAGCTCAAGGATATTCAGATCCAAGTCCGTAGTCTTGTTATAGTTTGCACAGAACAGCCATTTTAGAGCAATCTCCTCCTGTATCTGGCTGTGCATTGGGTAAGCAATGACTTCTAAACACGACTGTGTAACACATGGCACTCTTCACTGTGGCAACAGTGCTCTTTGGCAAAAAGGAAAGCTCATACTTGTCACTTGGTCTCAGCACTGCAACCGCTCAGAACACAACTGTGGATGGCTCAAGGTTACACTGATACAAAAAGCAGGGGCCTCAATTCTTTGTGCTTTAGGACAACTGTCAGTGAACCGCTAGTGGAACAATGCTTAGAAAAATCAATTCTAATTCTCTCCACCATTGGCAATGGACAAATTCCTCCAAGTTAACAGCATTATCAAAAAGTCCATAGAAGTTCCTTTGAAGTGGTTAATCATTAGGAGGTGTAACCTCACTTTTCAAAAACATGCTGATTTAGATCACATTTAAACAAGAAATGATAAGAGGTAGGTGAGCAACAACTCATCCCGAGAGACATCTTCAGCTGGTGGACTTGTTCCCTCCAAAATTCAAAGGATTGTTGCACAGAAAGCTTTCCTCTGAGACTCAGTGGTTTTCCTAGCAGAAGTCCTGTCCACAGCATTCACTGTCACTATAGCATACTGAAGTACTACAGATGTATCCTTCCATTGCATCCCATCTTGATGCTTGTATGTCTCCTCCACGATAGGCCAAAGGCTTGCACATAGGTAGTGTCTCTTCTGACAAGCCAACATAGTCACCTTTACACTACAGAGGCAGACAATAAAGCTCAGGTGCATATCATTAGAAGCCACAGCACGGTTCAGGATGACTGCTTGTAAAAGCACATTTAAAGTTTGGGACTATTCACAATTTTTCTTGCACAGAGTGGAACTACCTCAAGCATTGCCTTGCAAGCTGCCACTCCTGCAGTGCAGAAAGCTCACCAGCACCAAAGCAATCAACCACTGCTCTGCTGCATTCCAGCTCCTCCAGACAACAGCAACCTGCTTCTGAGCTGGTATGACCTTTCCTGTCTGTACCTCTCAGTACTCGTGAACTGGGCAAACTCCAGTGAAGTGACTTCCTTCCTGAAGAAGTCCTTGAACTTCTGCTGGTCTTCCTAGGTCTGCATGGCACTGTAGTCTAAGTACTCTGTCCTAGTAGTCTTCTTCCAGAATGCTTAGTTGGTAGACAGGAAATCCTTGTATTTGAAATCTGAATCAGCAGCCTCTTCTTCACTATGCCAGCATTGCACAGCCTTTTAGCAAAGCACTCTGTTCTCTACTAAGGGCTATGCCATGCTGCCAGAAGGTCCTTCAAACCATCTTATGCTCTTTGATAATTTACAGGTATTTGTTGTGCTTCAAGCAAAGGCTGCTGACCAAAGCTCGATCATAGTCATAGCAAGGCAGAGTCTCTTTACTAACAAGGCAAACTAAAAGAGTTTCCACAAAGGAGCACAGAAAGGAGACAAATGCTCAGGAGACATTACAACTCACACAAATATGCCCCAGTCAGACCTGAAGTCTCACACAGGTATGTGCAAAAACCGAGTGTGATAGTGCAACTTTCTCCTGGTTTCAGAGTGTATTTGCAGCATGAATGTTTACACTGGCTAGTCAAACACTGTAAATGCACTCCAGTTATCTCTAGAGCAAGAAATGTTACCTTATGAAAAATCTCCAGTTTGCCTAGAAAAGCTCTGAATAAAGTACCAGGTAAAGGGGTGCACCAGGTTTACCACATGCTGTTTACACACGCCAGTTTGGGACCCACATATTCTGGGGAAACCCAGCCATGAACATATTTTATGATGTTCAAATACAGAAGATGAGTTTCTTATCCCAAGGAAAAAAAAAATCCTTGCTCATTGGACGCTGTGATATACTACTCGAACAGAAATGTCAGGGTTGCCAGTTTAGCTGCTTTTGCCAGAGCAATACTAACTATACAAATTAGCTCTAGTTATGCAGATTTAGGCCACTGAGAACTAGCACTTCGGTGAGACTGGTGGAATATCAGCCTCATTGCTTGGAATGCTCTCTATAGGACACACATTTTTGTATTTTTACGTTTGTAGAAGCAATAAGCACATTCTGACAACACTGACACCAGTGGGCCTGCTCCACAGACACATTTATCACAGTTGGTCCACTGGAAAAATGGGATCAGGAAACAGCACACATGTCTCTGCCTTGGGAGCCTCCTCCCTCTCCTCACCCTGCTCCTTTCTTGAGAGCACAGAACTGTATGCAGCCATTGTAGGCATCATGTGTTATAAGATTTTTTTGTCTTTGCAGTCAAAGGCAGGATAACAACCAGAAACCAGGATCTGCTCAGCCAAAGACATGGTGTATTAAAAAGCCTTCAGCTTCTGTTTCAAAACAAAGAAATTTTGATCAGCCTGAAGCCAGCAGCTGCTGCCAGCAGCATGCTGCTTTCCTTACCTTGGGCACAACTGCTGAGCTGCTGCCTGTTTAATACTACATTAAAACCACGGCTTTCCAGATAATGAACTATGTATCTGCAGTGAAGCTGTGGTATGCAGGGAGTCAGGTGGTCAAGGTACGAAAGGGTTAATCATAGAATCATTTAGGTTGGAAAAGACCTTCAAGATCATCCAGTCCAACCGTTAACCTAGCACTACCAAGTCCACCACTAAACTGTGTCCCTAAACATCACATCTACACTTCTTTTAAATACCTCCAGGGATGGCGACTCAACTGCTTCCTTGGGCAGCCCATTCCAATACTTGACAACCCGTTTGGTAAAGAAATTTTTCCTAATATTCAGTCTAAAGCTCCCCTGATGCAACTTGAGGCCATTTCTTCTTGTCCTACCACATGTTACTTGGGAGAAGAGATTAACACCTGCCTCACTACAAGGTGAAATTACCTGAAAGGTAGTTGTAGAGAGCAATAAACTGCCCCCTCAGCCTCCTCTTTCCAGACTAAGCAACCCCAGTTCCCTGAGCCACTCCTTGTAAGACTTGTTCTCCAGACTCTTCACCTGCTTCTTTGCCCTTCTCTGGACATGCTCCAGCAACTCAACACCCTTCTTGTAGTGAGGGGCCCAAAACCGAACACAGTACTCCAGGTGCGGCCTCACCAGTGCCGAGTACAGGGGCACAATCACCTCCCTACTCCTGCTGGCCATACTATCCCTGATACAAGCCAGGATGCTGTTGGCCTTCCTGGCAACCTGGGCACACTGCTGGCTCATGTTCAGCCGGCTGTCAACCAACACCCCCAGGTTCTTTTTTGCCAGGCAGTTTTCCAGCCACTCTTCCTGAAGCCTGTAGCATTGCATGGGGTTGTTGTGACCTGAGTGCAGGACCCAGCATTCAGTCTTATTGAACACCATACAGTTGGCCTTGACCCATCAATCCAGCCTGTCCAGATCCCTCTGCTGGGCCTTCCTACCCTCAAGCAGATCGACACTCCCACCCAACTTGGTGTCATCTGCAAACTTACTGATGGTGCATTCAATCCCCTCATCCAGATCACTGATAAAGAGATTAAACAGAACTGGTCCCAGTACTGAGCCCAGGGATACATCACTTGTGACCGACCATCAGCTGAATTTAACGCCATTCACCACCACTCTTTGGGCCTGGCCATCCAGCCAGATTTTTTACCAGGTGAAGAGTACACCTGTCCAACACATGAGCTGTGGGAAACCATATAACTTGAGACAGAACAGCACTGACTCATGACCTTGAAGGATCAGCGCATCCTGTGCCTCTCTTCTCTGTTCTCATGAGATGTTTTCACACATCCAGCTGCAAAATATCCTGGAAAACAGCAACCGTGAACTGGCAGTCGCAAAGCCGCAAATCCAAAGCTGATTGGCTCTAGTAACTGTTGTATTAGTATATAAGGTATTCACTTGAGCAATAAAATGATTCTGATCGAGCACAAGATTGGGGTCCATGAAGTCATTCACCACAACGAGCAGCCAGTTTTTCCACGAGACTAATGGAGAATGGTCTGCAAGGCTAGAAAAAAAAAAACAAACCAAACTGGTGGCTTTATGATTTGTCTGAGCCCCAGTCAGGTAACAGAGGGAATTAGGGGAGCATGGTAAGTGCCTCCTTCCCCTTCCTTCCCCATTTTTTATTGAGAGCAATCAGGTGAGTTTGAAAGTCCCTAAAAAGGCATACAAATCTGAAATTAAGGAAAAAATAGAGCTATAAGCTTGCATGGCTTGTGACTGCAGCTAGTTTTACTGCCCTAGCATTAAAGACACAGAAGGTTATCTTTTACCATTATTTTTATTTAAGTGGTCCACAGCATGAAAGCAAAAATACAAGACAGCAGCAAACTATTGCCCTGAAAGTCTGATCTCTCCCAGCTTCCTCTCTAAGAGAGAACTCAATCTACAGTCTCTGAAGCAAATCTTCAATGATTTGCCAAACAGACACAGCTTCTCCAGCCTTTCAGACAGTTTTAATAATTCTCTTGTCTTGTTTAAGTTAGGTGATCTGTGTATATAGGCATAAAAGCATTACATAAAAATTATCATAAGGAGTGAGCATATATGCAAATACATAGTCAAACATCTGTAATCCTTAAATGCTCCTGTTTGCAGATATTCTAGTCCTGTCCATGTTAAAGTCTAATTATGAGTGAAGGCCGATTCTCAGAAGCAAGTAGACAGTAAAAAGAGCTCTTCATACTATACAACTTATCCTAAGATCAGCTTCATCTAGTCCAGTTCTATTACTTCTCTGTCCAGTTAAAAATGTCCAACACAGCTCAGATTGCCTTTTTCAGAAAAGGAATACACACCACAGTAAGTGCAAAACAGTCTTACAACAAGCATATGGAAGTGGAAGTTATTTCAGTGTATGCTTTAGCTATTAACAAATAAAAGAAATCAAAAAAGATGTTCCATTGCTGGAATATGCTTGTCACATCGAACTAAACATTAGTGTTTTGGAGGAACAGGCAAAAAGAGGTTAAAATTACTTTTGAAATTTGTAGCGTGCATCAGAGGAGAAATGCCTTTTCTGTATTTAAAAAAAAATAAAGAATAAAAAAAAACAAAACACCTTCAAATTCCACAGTGAGAAATTCCGACATACCAGTGGAGAACTGAGATACAGAGACACTAAATGATTTCTAGTGTGATACTGGCTAGCGACTGGCAAAGCCAGGAATGAAATACAAAACTACCACATGCAGACACCATGGATTCATGAAACATTGATTCTCATAAAGCAAGGAATAGTGTTTGGAAGGTTGGTCATGTGCAACTGCAAAGGAAGTGCCAGCCCTAGAAAGCAGAAAGCAAAGAATGAGAGAGAACAAGCTGGACAGCATAAAGATTGTTCCCCTAGCACAGGATGGAAAGCAGGCCCCTTTCTCACCAAAGCAGCGCTCTCAAAATGGAAAGCCACATCAGAAATTAGGAATGTATTGTGTCTCAAAAAGCTGTTCCTTCACTCAACAGCCCCGGTGGTTGCCTGGCACCTCCCCTATTTGGAGAGCTTTAACTGGTGAGCTGAGGTCACCACGCTCTCAGCAGCATATGCATGGCTCATTGAGAGGCACAGCGGTGTGTTGGCCATCTCTGCCCCTCGAGTGTTACGCTTCTTGGCAGTGCTGGCCTCTCTGACTGCTGAATCCCAGAGCCCTGTGGAGAGAGTGGCCTGGATCCCACAAAAGCCTAGATACTGGTTGGATAAAGCCCCAGTTCCACTCAGATTTTAATACTGATGGGGAGATTTGCACCAGAGGCACATGGAAGTCCTCTGGAAGTACTTTGCTGAATGACAGATGTGTCTCTGTGGTGCCCTGTCAGCTCCTTTCATGTCTCCAGGCCCATGGAGTCCAGCACATTGTTTCCTGGAGTCTCTGACCGCTCAAAGTGGCAGAGTGTGCAGCCAGGACCCAGACTGCCTGCGGGCTCATCCTCTACCCAAATTCCTTGCTTTGACCCCAGATACCTCATCACTGCAACATGTATGCGCCTTGCTGCATCTGAAAGCTATGGAATAAATTTATTTATAGGGATTTTTAACACTGACTTCTACCTGAGGAAACAGTCCTAGAAAATAACACTCTCACCGCTTCAAGAGGTGACATAGTTATCCAGACCCTTCTCTGCCTCATTGTAAGGGTTTTTTTCTATTTTCTGTGCTGGAGCATCCACCAGATACATGGATAAGGAATTTAATAAAACACAAAGGGTCAGGTCACACTGCCCAGGCTTCAGAGTTGGAAGTAAATACACACACCACCACAATTCCTAGGTCCATGTAATTACGGAGCTATTCAGCTCCTCATCCCTCCCCTCTAGCCCTGGTAGATCGAACTGGTGATATATGTTTGACTGAACAAAGTATTAACATAAGATCAAAATCACAATGGCCCCATATCAACATGACTGTCATAGATGCAAAAGCATCCTTATCTCCAGTCCTGGCCCTTATTCCCCTCAAACCACAGTGTTGTATGGATTGAACACTTGCTTTCACTAGGATAGCCTCTCTCAACTTCCCTAATGCACATAAAACCACCCACCCTGCAAGCACATCGGAGGAGCAAAACAATCAGGCACAGACAGAAGGGAGCAGGAGAGGTAACAGAGCTCAGGCCCAAATCCTGCCTTTAACATGGCCACCTCCGGGGGTCCACACAGACAGGAGCTCTGCACATAATAAAAAGCAGACACTGAAAGTCTCGCAGGTCAACATCATGCAAAAATGACCTAATCAGCAGCCATCAGATATTCTGAGCTTGCTGAGTGTGGGCTGCTCATCTCAAGCAGCAGCTAACAGACTCCCTCCCAGGAGTGGCAGCCACATCACTTGTCTGCTACACATGCCATTTTCCCTGGTAGCTCATTTTTCTGAGTACAAAGAGCAAGCCCGCAACATTAAAGGACACCCCCTGTCCTTTGAAGTTGAGATTTTTTGGATTGCCTGGCTACAAACTAAAACTGTGACTTAATCATCCAGCTTTGAAGTCCTTAAAATCTACAGCAGCAGCAAAGTAAGGACCACTTGGCAATAAAACATTCTTTTTTTTTTTTTAATTAAAGAGGAAAAGGCTTTTCTGAAGCTGAAACTTTCTTTTTTGCCCATCAGAAATCAAGAGGCAGGTGACTTGCCAGATCAGAGACAATTCTGACTGTATAACATTTTATAGCCCCATTTTTGAGTAGTGTTGAACGAGTGCTCTGTGAAGGGCCAAAGGAAGACAGAAATTTTATTGTAGGAGGGCATATGAGAGAACAGTGGATTTTAAGGACAGACTGCAGAGGTTGATAAAAGTTTTCCATTGTTTTGATGCCTTACTTTAGGTGTGTGTAGGGATGTAACTGATAGGAGACTGATGGTGCTTAAAACTGTCAGCAGGAGAAATAAAGGAGCCCTTACTTGTATCTTTCCAAATCTTTCACTGCTGTAGGTTTTACCAGAGGGTAAGAGGAGGCAAAGGATACATGACCAAACAAGACCTGCAGGAAATCTCCATAGGCACAACAGCATGCAAAGCAAAAGATGTACAGTAAGAGAGAACATTGTACTTCGGCTTGGCTGTTTCATTCCAGGGGTGTCTGGAACCTCCTTCAACCCCACAAAAATAAATAGAGAATTAACACAAAACGCAGTGTAGCTTGGCCTGGAATATTAGTGAGAAGACAGAATGGAGCAAGGTGAGAATAAAGGTCACTTGGGGGAGAAACAGGTTTCAGCTACAACTCGGTACAAACATTGTCCAAAGAGCTAAGAGGCAAAACACTGTTCTGCCTGGGATTTCAGGCGATAAGACTTTGGAGAATCAGGTCCCAGTTCCCAGCTGTGCTGGCCACTTCCTGTATTAATCTGGGCAAGTTCCCTTTCAAAGCTGAATCAGGAGTGTTTATCTGGGACTTTTCTTTCCCATGTGACCAATATTTCTGGCCATGAAGTTGTCCACAGCCCAGCTCCTGTCCCTAGGCCATCTGAACCTGTGGGAAAGAGATCATACACAAACCCCACTGCTCTTGCTGCCTGCTCCTTCCCTTTTCAGAGACACAGAGAACAGTAGGGACAGACCTATTGGAGCCTGCAGCTACTATAGCTTTTATGCAACCAAACTTCTGATGCTATACCTAGGGCACTCTGTAATCATTTAACGTCTTATAACGACCACATTTACTTACTGGGAAGGATCTCCTTACTCAGATCATAGAAAAAACCTCTGCAAATGAAGTGCTTTCTGGAGGGGAGCTAGAAGGGATTGCCTCAAGGAACTGGATGGAAAGTGGCTCAAAAGCTGGCAGGAGTCCAGCCTCTTAAAGCAAGATTAGTGATAGACTGAGGTTAAACAGTTCATGGAGACATCCAGCTACCTCAGCACTCCCCACTCAGACACACCTATGCTCTTGTTTCATGCTTTAGCACTTTCCTTTCCAGACTGTCCTGGAAGCAAGAGGAGACAGGTTAGCACAGAGCAGAATGGGCATCAGAGGGAAGCAGGACCCCTACCCTGCCAGCGTGCCTGGACCAGGAGGTATTCTGCACAGCTAGATGGATTTCACAGTTCAGACAGATTTTGGCTGAAGCAGGCTCTGAGAGGCAACACCCTCTATCCTCTTCAGCAAAACCAAGATGCTTTTAGGGAAAAGTTATTTGGGGTGTTCTGTTAGCCGAAAATTTTCACCTTGGTAGTGACTCACTGAAAATATGACTGGTTGCTGTTGGTTGAGCTTCTCTCAGTCATCTCTTAAATGCCCAGATTATGCCCATGTTGATTCTGGTTTAAAAATTGTCACTTCATAGGCCCGTCTTCCTTGCACAGGCTGGGTCACAAGCTACTGCTCCCAGTTCCTCATGGCCTTCCTATGCATGCAAGACTTTCTTGCAAGGTTGAATGCTAGGGCTAGGCAAACCACAGCCACTGCACTGTGGCACCAGTGGTGGCCGCCGACAGATGCAGCATCACCAAGTCTAGACCTACAGCCACAGCTCCTGTCCCCACCTGCTGCTTCTGGAGGCTTAGCCCTCTCCCACACCACCACAACGTCTGTCCCCAGGGGTGGGAATGCCAAATCATAGCCAGAAAGCAACAAGGATCAGCCAACTAGGCAAAGGATTGAGCAATGAGTGACTGCTACCCAGCTTCAAACTGTAACCTGTAGAGGGTGGGTCACACTGACTCATGATGGATGTCTAAAGCTGGGCCATAACTGCTGTGCATCTAGCAAATGACAGCTTCTTACCACAGAGGGGCAGGGAATATCTCACAGCAAACAGGCAAGCATTCACCTGCTCTCACAGCAATCATCAGGGCTGGGCAAGTTTATATTCAGGGACACCTGGCAGAATAGTCTTACCTTTCCTGGCTGTACCACCAGCCCTTTCCTCCAATGCCTGCCACAGACACAGGTAAGGCAGGCACCTTTCCTCAGCATCTGTCTAGAGAGACATTCCTACTGTGGCATACGCTATAAGGGAAAGAAGCACTGGTCAGCTCAGTGCCCCCAGCAGATGAACAAACGGAGGGAGCAAAATATGTCCTATGCCTCCCTGTAAAATGTCATATGTACGTACACATATACAAAAAAAGTCTAAAAAAGAACCTAGCAAAAGCAAATTAAGAATTCAGTTATAATCTGTTCTCCTTCTTTCTAGTAAAGTCTTTGCTAACATGATTCTATTCTTAAGAATTCCTGAATGATTGTGTAAATTTCTGTACACGGGCACACGTTTTGCTCAGCAAAATATCAAAAAGTTGGTACCAGCAGCTACAGGTCAGCTTAACTCAGTTCTTACATCCCAAGTTCTAGTTCTTGTTGTGCAATCCCCTTTTAAAATAAGAACCCAGTAGGAAACACAAAGGTAGATTAAAGAAAACAAATTTGCATTTCTTCAAAACCTTTTCTTCATCTTTAAACCTGTGATGAAAATTCTAGCTACGCCTTAGAAACAATTTATATTCAAATAAGGAATAAGTGAAATGCATATAATTAATGCATTGCATATAATAAATAAATGCATATATAGATACATACACATGCACAAATGCTGAGCCAGGTAAGCAAGTCAGATTCCTCAAATCCCCTGGAATAGATGCATGTCCCAGTTACAAGGAATCACTGTTGTTTACCTTTATGCAAAACTCATATCTGGACTGCTGGCTAGATAATAAATGTCACAATAAAAACACACGTAATGGAACAAGAAAAATACAAGCAAGATGCTTCTCTATTAGATTGTGTTGTCAATTTTTATAACGCTAGAGACAAGCTACTCTCTAGAAGAGTTCTGTGTCTACCTGGAGGTAGCACTATCGCATTTCCAGGAAAAGCCCACGCAGCCGTTCTCAAAGCAAACCTCACAATAGCGAGCTGAAAATCTATGTGGAATCATGCATTCAGATAGCCCTATATAGATGCTAAGAGGGAACATGCTTTTCCTTCACTTAGTATCATTTATCTTACATTATTATTTCAGTGTAGATTTTTTTAAAATGCTCCTTTTGGACAACAGAAACAAAAATATCAGAGCATTACTCAGCTGCCTACCTAAACTTATCTGGAACAAAAAAATATACACAGACATTCTGTTGCTGTTCTGTTCTGCATTAGGGATACCATCCCTGTGCAAAACATATGCTCCATATTTAAAGGGTTAAACATTCTCTTGCTTAGTCGGTTTTACTGAATGTAAAATGCAAGATAACAACATACACTGTATCTTGAACCAAAAATGCACACAGTACAATAAAACCCCCTGTGCTAACTGACCAGTAGTATGAATAGATCCATTCCCACTTCTTGTTAATTCAAAAGAAATTCTTTACTGTGATTTAAAGCAAAACAGAAAACGTTAAGCACACCAAAAATATCATGACTTACCCTTTCGGAGACACTTGCTTTTCTTAAGATATTTGGCAGTGAAAAATGGCATGGCTGCAACACGAAGGTTTCAGTCAAAGCTGACCTTTTATTATCAAGTGCTAAGAGCAAAATGACTGGACCAAAGAGAGAAAGCAAATTATTATACCAGATCTTTAAAATGCTCAGTGATGAGCAAAGGGAATTCAGAGTGCGATAAAGAAGTACGTCAGGTTGCACGGTGGGGATTGCAGATATCTTTCTGCTCATTAGCACTGCTATTTGAGTTATTTAAAGTGTGCTCGGGGGAAATGAGGACAATTTCCATGACAATATGTACAGTATCATATAAGAAGGAAGCATTTTTTTCAAGCAGAACTTCTGCATTACTCAGCTGCTACAGCAAACAGCAATATGTTGAGAATGAAAGAAAAAAACAAATGAGGTTTGTACAACATAAAAAACCCGATTCTATTGACTAGTTCTTGTCTAGAGTGGAAAGTGTACCACTATAAACCTCCCATGTCATGTCACTGGGTTATCCCCTAATTTTCTTCTGAGGCATTTCTGGAAAAAAGGAAGCCTTGCTAAGCAGTTAAAAAAATCATCGGGATGTTTTGATTCCAGATAGTCACCACACTACTCTATGCCTCAGTTTCCATGTCTTTCACATGGGGTGACAATACGACCATGTTTGTATTTGTAAAAATCTTTGAGGCTCTTGGGCAGCAGGTACTAAGAGAAGAACAAGCGCTTAACCCCATTGCTTTAAACTCCATGATTACAGCTGTTTATTTTCCCTCATTCTGCCATGTTGCTTTTAGGACCAAAGTCACATAAAAATTTCTTGGTTTTGTTCAGCTGAGATGATCTGAGCTGGAAATTTAGTCTTATTCTTGTTGTTCTCTGGAGAACTTAAGGCAGGTCAGTACTGACTTCATATCCTTTCTAATTGCATAAAGTTGGGACAGTACCTTAAATGGCAATGGCATTTATCCGTGTCTGCCTCCTCCTAGTCATCTACCTCTAATTCACTCAACCGCAGCATATTGCATGGGCAGGTAATACCTCTACCCCCCCTCACTGGAATATAAAGGACAATGCCAGAAATTTGACTACACAGTCTTGGGCTCATCAGCTTCTCCATGCCTCAAGTTTTCCTCTGTGTAATGACTAGAAGACGGGAGTCTTAAAAGCTCATGGACTTGTCATGGAAAACGTGTAAAAGTGAAAGACCTATATTTCCACAGGTGCTTCAGCTCTTGGTTTTCACTGCTTCCAGCCTTTGGGATATTGCCAAGCCACCATTGCACTGAGATGCAAGTAAGCAGTTAGCTGAAAAGGAGAACATTTGTAACCTATAACCAATAACCTATTGACTAGCAAACTAAGTGATCGAAATGAAACTAGTACTATTCTTAGAAAGTAAAAGAATATACAATTCTGTAATGAAAACTGCATAAACTTTGCACTCCACAAGGTAGAGAGATAAAAGCAGGGCCTTTTCTTCAACTATATATTGTCAGTACACAAATATTTTTTTTTAGGAAATGTAAGTTTCATGTTCAATGAAAATCCATTCAGAGTGCAACCTGAAAAACTTCACCATAGCTTAGTTTTCATAAATCCTGCGATGTATCTGTACCACCATACCAAAAAAACCAAGTCTCTGATCTTTCATTAAAGAGTCTGGAAATCAGCTGACAAGGTTTCAGACATACAAACAATTCTTTGATAGCAAGCTTCAAGCTATGCTCACGTTAACTTCATTATGTTATCCTATTTGAGCAAAAGGGTACTTAAGTATGTATGGAGCAGAGAGGAACAGTAGAAAGCAAGGAGGTGAGAAAAGAGTCCCTATGAGTTGGTGACCCAGGCAAATTGCCACCTGTGAACCACTGCAGTTTGTAGGTTGAATATGGGGAATTCACATGATCTTGGAATGGGGGAGCCAAGTTAGTTACTGTCCTGCCCTTGGAGATGGCCCAATACCATCTGCTTCAGAAGCTGGAAGAATCTTGCACACATTAATGCCCACGTACCTACTACATCTCTCCCATCCATGATCAGACTGGAACACATCTCTCCCCCAAAGACTGGAGGACAACACTGTGTGTGATTATGGGAGGAACTGGTCTTGTAAAGCCTATCCACACCATATGTAACCCGGAAACAATGCCTGATCCTAATCTTATGTTGTCAAAGGTGACTCAGACTTTCTCTCAGATCTAACAATTTCTGGCCTTCCAAACCTTTCCACACATATCTGAAAACATCTGGGGGGGGCTGAGGGGGAGCTTTCCATCACTGCTAATTCCTTCCAGAAGACCCCAAACAAAGATTTACACTAGCATCTGGATATTTTAAAGGAGAAACTTGGCAGTCACGATGAACTCTCCGAGTTCATCCCTGAACCTCATGACACTTCCCTCCTGCTGTCATTGTGTGGTACATGGGAAAACATGTCATGCCCAGACAGCCCTTGGAACATCCCCTTTACCCTTCAGCTTCCTCTTTGCCAGCAGATATGTCCCCCACACAGTGACACACCAGGTTGGAGTTTCTGCTGAAGTAAGTCTGCCTTTTTGCTCACAGTAAATTAAAAAAAAAACAAAACAAAAAAACACCCAAACAAAAAAGAAATACCCAGTAAAACCATAGCACCATAAGGGAATTCCCTTCTCTGCCAGTTTAACATGGTCACATTTAGACTAATGCAGTAATCCCTCCCAGCTCTGTAAGAATCTTGCCCGTTAATGACCTTGCACAAAACCCTGCTGCTTTTAACTCCAGTACCCCCTACATTCTGCCTCATTTCCAATCCACTCTGCCCTACGAGCTAAAATCAGAGGTTGCCCTCCTGTTAGACTTGCAATTTCCAGGGAGAACTTTGAACTTCTGCAAACAAACATTACTGTCTCTCATCCAGGGCAATGAAACACAGGCTCTTTCTCTTCCATTCCCCACCTCCTACTACCACAACCTGCTCTGAGGAACCCTAAGACCTTGTATCTTCATGATGGGGGAACTATTTATTCTTTATCCTCTAGTATTTTTCTGTTGCTCAGGCATTGCTGACAAAAATCTGCAGACACCAAGAACAGACTGAATTGGATCCAAACCCTTAAACATCTTCATTCACCCAGTTTTCAGTCTGCTTCCTTTAGTAATGCTTTAAGAAAGAATTGGGACTGCAAGAAATCTAAATATTTTTCTGTTACGTATCATCACTCAAAACACATTAATATACAGTTATTGGGTCCCTCCTTCTTGCCCCAACTTCAGATCCCAATTCACCAATGGAGACTGACCACTGAGTGCACGCAGCATCATCTTTGCTGATAGCAGTGGGCTGGCTAGTGCAGAGAAAAGCACCTATGACTCTTAATACAGCATTTTATGCGACAAGTTTCAGTATCATGTTTCAAAACCCTTTACTAAGAAAGTCAGCATCATCTTCCCCATCTTACAGATGGGAATTGGAGAAAGGGATTGTGACTTCTGTACAATCAATACAAGATTAAAAAAGGGAATAAGAGGAAGATTTTTCTGAATGTACGTAAGTGATCAGCATATAGTGTTTTGGTTCCCCTTCTCTCTCCTGTGGCCCAAGAGGATTTCACCACCTTAGAGGAACAGTGCAGTGACTGGTAGCAAACATGAAAACCACTGCTTTCTATTAAAGGCCACTAATTTTGGCCGCATATTGGAATTTTCCACTGAATTACAGCCTTGGGGACTTGCTGCTGTTATTTCCCACCCAGGCAAAGTTAGCATGAAACTTAGCAAGGCAGTGAGACTCTAACTTATAGGTAAAGCATCTGATCACAGCCTATGTGATAAGACCACATGGGTCTCGCAGCCCTTGAATGCAGGGAATGTCAGCAACTGGTGGGGAAGCAGGAGGAGCAGAGGTGGAGCCATTGTCCTCCATCACCCAGTAACACTGCTCTAGAGCAGCAGATGATGGAGGAGCTGGAGCAGGTGCTCCCTCCCCAACTCTGCCACCATGTCGAGGCTGGGAAGAGACCAAGGCTCTGCAGTCCAAAGTGGTAAATGAGCAGGCAGATGGCCATCAGAGGATGGCATCACCACATGCCGGGCAAAAGCTGCTGCGCTATGTGAGCCATGACACAGGAGGGATACCAGATGACTGCAGTAATACTCACCACAGCCTGCTGCCATATCCCAAAATTCTATTTTACCGTATGAAAACAACATGCACTCAGGGTACCTATTTAAAAAGGTTCTTCCCTCTCTCCCCCCCCAGCCCCAAAATAACCGGGAGAGATTTCTATCTGTTGCTGATTGGGCTGATAAAAGTAGCCTTTTCGCCTTTCAGCAGCTTAGAATTGAGCCTGCCCTAAAACAAGTAGGGTCATTTTAGTCTGTGACCACATACATAAATTGTATCTGCAGAACAAAGGAATCTCAGGTCAATTAAAACGATCCTGTGGCTACAATACTCTTCTGGGAAGATGCCATCTACATATGCTTATTACAGCCACATAAATCCCACCCCCTCACTTGCCCCGAGCAAGTAACTGTCCTTAAAAGCAAGCAAAATAATTATTTTTCCAACATACTTGTCATCATTAATTATGGCCAGAATAGCCAAGTAGGAGCTCATGCCTAGGCTTTTAAATGCTTGTAGCTAGTTAGCATAGCTGCCTGTAACTTTAGAGCTTTTTTTTCAGTGTTAACATTAACATACTATGCTTCATTATATCAAGGTACTCACTGATGAGCTAAGTAGAATTCATCTGCAGAACACTAAGACCCTTCACGCTTACCTGTCCCATAGCAAGAACGGGGTTTAGTTTATGCCTATGCTGTAGGTATATTCAAGCACCACTGGCTGTATTCCTAACGTCATGTTAAAGTAAACATGTTCCAACAAAGAAAAGATTTTCAAAACACAAAGACTGGAGTTTGCAGGAGTTAAATGCCAAAAGTCCCCTTAGTTAGAGGCATTTCACTGCTCCATTGGCCACCTTTGCAAAGCTCTATGGCATTAGTCTGTGAACATGTGATATTAACTTCCTAAAAACCAGAATGCAAACTTTGGCTTGGCTCTTGTACTTTTCCCTGAGCCAAGTCTCCCACTGAAGTTGATGGGACTTTCCCTGCATAAAGGCTACAGAATTTGCCCTACTTTTTTTTTTCTGGTTTAACAGGCTGGGAGGGTGGGAGGGCAAGAAATGCCATTTCCCTAATACATCTTTGTATTTCTTTATTCTGCTTACCAGGACTTCCTAAACTCCTTAAAATGAAGAAGGTGACGTGTTGAAAAACCACTGATACAGAAGATTACAATGTAGCGTGAAGTCCACTGATAGCTTCCAAAAGGCTTTTTTATCTTAATTAATTTTTAAATGACATGTTTTAAAAGTAACAGCGACTTTTATTTGTCACCCAGCCTGCACAAAATCTGGCTTCTGAATCATTACCGCTTCAGGAATTCACAAATTTCTGGTCAGCCCACCAAAATCAGGAGATAGGCTTCCAACTGACAGGAATTTTTCATTATTATTTATCTTCTGGTTTCTGAGCCTTTACAGATCCTTATCGGTAGCTTTATTTTAAATCCACAAGCAGTAAGAGATTTGCTTTTTATTAATGAAAGCTGCAAGATTTATGTAATTATAGTATTTAGGATTGGGACTTTTAAAGGAAAACACATACATAATGAGACTCAGCATATGAATTCAGGCTTACGTATTTCTGAATGGGAAACCCCACAGCCTTGTTACATTTTTCTTACTTCACTTTGGAAATGAAATAAATGAAATTATGTAGGTACCTAAACAAAAATGAGGACAGAAAAATATCTATAGCACTAACAAAGCAGAACAGGACAAAGTGGTAAGTCTGCAGCCCTTAGCTAAAAGATACTGATGCAGCAAACTGATTCAGTAACACATTTCTACTGCTGGAACTGAATGCAAAGAATCGCTTAGTGACACAGCAGGTAAAAAAGGACAGAACAAATCGCTACAAACCTGCAAGCATTATGAAAGTGGAGAAGGAGCATTTGCTTATATCCTCAGCACAGGAAACAGGTCCAATTTTGCTCCTAGTCCTACTAGCAAAAAAGTTTAGCACAGACACTTGTACTCTTCATCCTAAATAGGATAATGAAAATCAAGACAAGGACAGAGAGATGGGAGCCGAACAGAAAGACTGTAGGTGCAACATAAGCTAGCAGCACAGCTTCTGTCGGGTATTCTTATCCTGTGGCTCAGAGTCTCGGGGTACAAATCCCTAACAATCCTCTCCAGCACCATGCAGCCTCTCACTGTATCCTCCAGCACTGCCAGCAACAGAGGGTCACAACCTCCTCGTGTGCCATCAAAGCAATGAAAGGCCCCAGGCACCAGTTAAGGGAAAAGTTCTTTTTTTGCCCCAGAGTAAGCTCTGATTTTCATCCTCATTACACAATTGCCACTCCACAATCCCTCAAGCATACGTAACGCAACACAGTGACACCAGCCTCACCATGCACACCTCCCCAGCCTTTTACAGGGGCAATGGGAAACACGAATAAAATGGTAAAATGCGAATCCACCACATACTGAATTTTAAAGGCACCTTTACTTACAATGTCTTCCTGTTTCCCTGGGTGTTGGGAGCACTGCTCTAAGCAAGCCACACTGGTAAACAGAGTCCTGATCATCTTGTTAAGCTCATTCAAGCACATTATATCTGCCTTGGCAATTCAATGGCTTAAAACAGAATCTGAATTCTACGCTATAATCAGGCTGAAGTACCAAGGTACTATACCTCAGTAATTCTATTTTCATATCTCTCCACTGGGCAGAGACTGAGATAGAACTTCTCTTTCATGTGAAAGCATGAGGAAACAGAAACACTGCAGGTTCCCCTAAGACTCCTAAACCAAGGATTTGCCTTCTTTAAGGGTTACACTGCTGCTTGCCTGTGACCTGCATCCCTTCAGTCCTGCACTCAGGCCATGATCCCTTCTGTTTGGATGATGCCTTCTTAGAGCAGTGACTTGACACTTAACTTTCTGTTTTCCCTTTCTCTCTACCAGAGCTGACAGCAGGTAAACACCTTCTCTTCAGAACTGGCAATTACAGCAGGTATTACCACAACTAGAATACAGGCCTGTTCAATCCAACAAAAGCTGCCTATATTTCAAGGCAGCAGGAGAAAAAGTACAGTCATGATATTGGGCCAAATTCTCAGCAGGTAGAATTCAATCAGCTCTAATCATGTCAACAAAGTCTAATTTACCTTCAGCTGAGGATCTGGCCCTATTTCTTTCCTGTGCACAACCACAGCTGAGAGTTTTAGGCCTGTTAAATAAGCTCCAGGGCTAGCTTTACGCTAAGAGCTTTTCCAGTGATGCCAGAGGCATATTAGTATACAGACTGAAGCATCATTCTAGGACACCTTCAGCTTAGACTAATGAAGCTGCAGATCTGCTACCATAAAGCATCCTGTAGTTCACACTGAAAAAAAACCTCGTATGAAGACAGGTAACGGATACTGATACCTAACTGCATTGGCAGAGTGTCTGCTAAGGCAGCTCTGGTGACCAGAGACCACATCTGTTTTCAACCTTGAGTAAAGAGCGTATAATATACATTCAGGTTCAGACTGGTGCAACTGTAGTAATTTAACTATACTGCTACCCACAGAAGCACCTCCATGATAGAAGAGAGCCAGAAGAAATTGAAGCTGTATTTCAAGGAGGCTGGAATAGTTTTTTTAATTCAGTGCAAATGGTCTTGGCCTAAATTAAAAATTCTCAAAATATTACATTTTGCATAGAGTATTTCAATGTTTTTCCTGATAAATATGCTTCTCATCTTAAAGCTAATCTATAGCAAAGTAAAAGCTTAGGCAATAGCACTAAGTGTAAAAATAAACTAAAAACATTTGGTTTGGAAGTCAGCAAACTGTCTTGGGATGACCCAAAATGAATTTTTTATTGTTGCTTTGCTGAAAAGTAATTTGAACTTCTTTGACTGATTTTCTCCAGGAAGGCTAAACCACTATCTTCCCCCTGATTTCATCCCCTGTGATCATTAGTTTCCTAGGAAAAAAAAAAGTAGGCAAGTAGTAAAAAAAAAATAACAGAATCAACACCCTAAAAACCCTCAAACAACAACAACAAAAACCTTTTATTTTTTTCACTGGTATCTAGACAAAGCCCTAAGAGCTCCTCTTTGTTCAGAAAAGGCCCTGCAGCTGACAGCATTACAGGGGCTCAGACAGCTCCTTTCCCAGTGGAGTAGGAGATAGAAAACAGGAGATGTTTGCACACTCTCTCTTTTGAATTGCTTTGATCCATCAACAACCACCAGCTAAACATTTTACATCACTAGTCTCATTGATAAGGACTGTCAGCATCTTCATCACTCCTCTACTGTAGACAGGTCCATAGTCCACAGGTGTGACTCCTCTGAGTCTGCATTACTTTGCATTACTGATTTATCCCTAAGGAGTGAAATGTTGTCTCTCCACATTTTGTATTGAATATGGTAGATGTGAGGCTTGATGCACTATGCAAATTCAACACCATTATGCTTTAAATTGCACTCTGACTCCTCCAAGTTTCTCTCCCCGATTACATGGCAAAAAACCATCTCAACACACCTGAAGCCAATCCAGTGATACACACTCCAAAACATCTGAAGAGCCGCCAGGAATTGAAATGTTAATACTGAAACCCAGTAATAGTCATAAGAATACCTTCATCTAATAGATTAAGATGATTTGTTGCTGATCACTTGCATGAAAACATCCAGGTAACATGCTTAGCATATACCCCACCCTCCCACCGGTCACCACAAATCAGCAGCTGCACCATGACAATCTCCATTTTAGAGTGGGGACAACTGCTCTCTACAACTGCCAGAAAAGATGTTTTTCTACCACACTACTCCTTCAAAGACTGAGAACTAAATATTTAAACACAGAAATCATTATTGATTAGATTTGATAACAAGGCACCAATGGCTCATGTCAAGCACATAATGCAGCCCCAGGGCAGGGAGGGAGGGGGATGCCATCTCAGGATGGAGGAAGGACTAGAGCAGCGGGTATGCAAAAGTCTCACACGTTGTAGGCTATGTAGCACTTGCACAAAAGGATTGCATCACATGGGTTTATCTAACATACTGGAAAACTGGACCCAGTCTGGATCATGATAACTGTAAATGTAACAAATGTAACATGTAGGGGATGTTATCACTTCAGGTGGTCAGAATAATTGCACAACCAAAACAAGTCTTGGTTCTTTGTGAATAATTGGGACGGGACAGTTGCAAGATAAGGGACTCCTGAATAATCCTTTTAGGCGGATGGAATTTGGGAGAACAGGTATGCAAACTACAGAGATAAGGAGGCTGCAGGATAATCTGAAGACCCCGCCGTCACCGAGAGACGCCAAACAAACATGTGCAACGGACATTACCATATCCTAATGAGTTCTCGGTAAAACTATGACAAGCATTTCTTGCAAATGTAATGAATGTGTACGTTAACATAGCATAAATACCTAGTAAGTGTGTCCTGGTGCACACGTTTGGAGAAGAGATCCCCCTCGTGCCCGGCGCCGTAACAAAGAATGCCTGCTTAATAGTCTTCCGACTACTGAGCCTTCAATTCCGGCTTTTCACGGAATCAGTCGCCTTGATTCACAAGTCCAACTCCCAGTATCAGTGTAAACAAACTATTAGTTCAGGGTATATCACAAACCCTGCAATGATGCAAGCTTAAAAAAACCCATCAGAACATTATACAAATATGAGACTTTAGTTAAAACAAACAAACAAAACTATAAGACAGAAGAATTGCCATATTCAGTCAGATCAGAGTTGGATGTATAGGGAGAAGGCACAGAAAAAGTACAAGTAGAGACTGGTATTTTTCTGCTGTTGTATATAGTACACACACATTCATACAGTTACAGCTGTATGTAACAGCTACCAACAGACTTGTTATCCCTTGAGTGTCTAATCCCATTCCGAAGCCATTTAGGTTTTATGTCTAATAATAAACCATGGTAATGGGAGCTACAAATTAATTGTGAACTGTCAAGAAAAAAAATTCCTTTTGTTCATTTAAGAATGGGAATTCCGATCATTTAAGTGATCCTAGCTGCTGTGTTATGAAACATGCTGAATAATTATTCCCTTTTTGTTTTGCCTGTACTGTTCAGTTATATCCAGTTCTATTGTATCCACCACTCTATCATCTCTTCTCATGATCCAGGCAGTTTCTTCCTGCATGGAAGCCATGCACATACACCTGAAACCAATCCTCTTGCTCTTAATTTTGGTATGTCCCTTTTGGAGATTGTTGCAGTAGAGTAGGGGAGATTAAGAACATCATCTAAGTCCTAAATTTCTTTTACAGGAGAGCATATCTCTGTCGAGTAAAAATGGACAGATGACCATAGGAAATGGGTTACTGAAGTCATTGTCAGAAAGAAAGCATCTCTAATTGCATATCTGAAGGTATGTTCTCTAATTTTTAAATGGATGCAAAACTGTCAATACATCTCCAATTGTATCACAGAACCGACATGCTGCTATGGGACTCAGGTGAGGCTTGGGGCAAAAGCCCCAGGACTGATTGTAAATTTGCAGATAAAAGAGGTAGTGTTCTACAAGCTGGGCTTTCCAGGTAGTATTGTTCTACTCTAGTCAGCAGTGCTATGCTGACTTCTGTCTGTTGAGCACTATACCTGTGAAAAAAGTGTGCAGAGCAGCATAGGGAATTCAAATAATTGTTTCTTTCACAGTGTGCTTTCATAAATGCCAGTTTTTACTTCATGTTTTTATAAACTGCTTCTAGATTTTCCATTTTCTCTTTCAGGAGTTGTATACACAGGACAGGAGGCAAGTGAAAGTGGAATCAAAGCTGTCCCCAACATGCACAATGAAGATAGGAAAAGATTCTGATCTTCAATACTAACATTATGGTGATGATGAATAATGCACTCTCACTGGAGAAGCTAGACCCCCAACAAAAGTGGGCAAAAAGAGGAATAACATTAATAGCAGTTTATTCTTACATTTCAGATTCTGGAACTGCCTAGTTGAATTTGATCATCTTCCCCAGGGATACCAGCACCTTGCTGGTGTTGAGGTGGAGAAGGGAAATAAGACATTTCCTCTTCACCTAGATATTTTGCTTTGCTGTTTCTTCCCCATTCCTGCAGTATACGTGTACAGTGTGGTTTCAGAGTACAGCACTAGGATGTCTGCATTGTCACTTCTAGCACTCACGGCTTTGATCCATAGGTGGCTATTTTTAGGAGCTCTGAACAGGCTGCTGCAGATAAACAGTGCAAGAACACTTTCCTTAGATCTTTTTTGATAAGCTAATCAGAGCAACAGTGAGCAGTACATTAGCTGAGAATGCTTCAGACTTTTCCTATTTTGATGCACATTGAAAAGGATGCCTCACTGTACAGCAGCTGACAGTGCACAACAGATATGCTGCAACGCACGGCCTATCCAGTACACACAATCAAGGAGCCATTACAGAAGCCACTTCTCTGTCACAGCTACCTTTCCTGAAACTGTGTCCACAGCACTGCCACAAAAGGAGCAGGCAACAACATTGCTCTGGATCAGACCAGCAAGCCTTAGCAGCCATATCACAGGAATCCACTGAGCAAGAGAAGCAGGGTTAAAACTGACATTGCCTGACTTCCCTGCATTGCACTCTTGCTTAAACGCAGCATTTCACATTATGGCCAGGCTGGGAATATTGCTTCCTCTTATGGCTGCCCAGCATTATCCATTGTAAGACTCCTTTCAGTCACCTGTGACTTTGCCAAAATGCAACTGTTTTGCACAGGGTTACTTGTGTCTCGCCAGCTCACCCTGGGCAGTAAGGGCTGCCTTGTCTGGGATGGATCCATCATCCCAGTCTCGTCCTGGTGGCTGCCCAAGTTTTTCTGTCCTTGTGGAAAGCACTCAAGTGAATTCTGCCAGGGTCGCCTAGGGACGGGAGCTGGGGAAGGGAGAGCATCTCTGCAACTGATCCTTCCAAGGTGGTGAGCAGGAGATAGAGCCTCCTCACCTGCCACTCCACCTGAATTAGCTTTCAAGTCTTTCCTGCTGTCCTTTAAAGCATTATCTTTTTCCTCAACACTTTCCTCTACAGCCACTCCCCCAGAATGACTCTTTAAGGCCAGTGGCTAATTCCCAGTTTCAGAACTCTGGGAGATCTACCTGGCATTTGGCCCACTCCATCCAGGACCTGACAAAACAGCACTAAGATTGCTCATTGGACCTGCAGGACCTCACACAATACTTCTAATAAGTAGGCTTTCTAATTTTGCTGTAATGACCTTGCACACACGACAGTGGGTTTGCTGGGTGGACACCAAACTGTGTTCTATACCTGGTACTAACTCTACACCTTAAAGGAGAATCAGGACGACAGTCCCTTTAAACACTGTGATCAAGCTTACATTACCACTAAGTGCAAAATATCCAGCTAACTATAAAGCTTAAAGTTTTCATAATCTATATTTTACAAGCAGGCAAAAAAAAGAAAAGAGGGATAAACCATGTGATTACTGGTCTGAGCCAGATGCCTCCTCCAAGCAGCAACAGAAGTAACAGTAAGAGGAGTAATCACTCACTAATCAACAGGAAGATGGCAAACAACGGATTTAACAGTGTTAGTTTATAAAGGGCAAAGTATTCCAGACAAAATGGACTGAGTTGCTACAATGAGACTGTAAAAGAAGCAAAGCAGTGCAGCAGGGGCAACAGGCCTGGATTTTGTTACACTACCATATGCCATGGCTCCTGAATTCCTTACTGCAGTAACTCAAGTTGTCTGGAAAACGAACACGAACACTGCCAGAGGGACTGAAAACTCAGAAGGACTTCTGAAAATGGCATTATTCGTAGCATGCAGTGTACTAAACTCAAGAAGGGGTATGCAATAGACAGCAGCAGAGTAGGAAGCTCAGAGAGAAGAGGCCAGTTCTGCTCTGAACTGGAACAAGGTTTTGTTCCCTTTGCCATATCTCCCCATATGTAAAATAGTGAAGATGACAGCTTCTTACTTCTGTCTCGCCTAACATGGTTCCACAACAATTAATGCTGACTCTGAGCTACCAAATCACTTAATAAGGCACGACTGAGCTAGATCAGGCATGGACACTATCACATTTCTGTTCAGTTAGTGAAAGCACACAACAGAGGGTTTACATCAGCTTTACGCCAGCTGCAGGAGAAAAGATACCTAGTCCAACACAAAATTAGAATGATATAAACTGACCATATCTGAGTCAAAATAAAGCTTGCTGGTTTACAGCTGGGAGTGTGGAGTTTCTGTAAATTTGAAACATCAAAACGAATTTATATCAGAACAGTGCTTTGTATCACATGGCTACATCTTTGATACTAACACCTCTAAAATCATGTTAAATTCTTGAAACAGCCTCAGACTGTCAACTCTTCAGTACATGTTAAATCTCATCACAATACACACAGTATGAGGCTCTAGTCTCAGCTGTGCTTCAGGTCTCGTAGCTAGATTTTTGCTTGCATTAAGATCTACTCCATTTAGAGGCATCCAACATTCCTCTCTCCCTAGAGAACACATCTTGTTTTATTTATTGTTCAGATAATACCTTCATAAACATTTGTGAATAGAAAAGTGTGAGAGCATATGAAGATAGTAAAAGCCGTGCAGACTGCAGTGGAGTAGATCAAAAAATCCTAGATAGGTTACAAAGACAGAAATAACCACAGGAGATTAAAAACAATGCATTATGTGAAAACTGCATGTACAACATGGAAAAATGAATCCTGGCAACAATGAGAGATGACAGGGAATGGCTAATTACAAAGGAATTCGTATGCGATAAAAGCAGCAAAGAAAGCACAGTTTGGGCTGCAAAATAAGAGACCTCACATCACCAGTCCTCTTCCAACATATTACATGGCTCCGTGAACATACACATTGTCATACAGTTACCTGCTGTATGCCCAGCTAAGCACCTTCCCAGCCTCATGGCCAGGACTCTCCCCGCCATTTTTGTCTGAATTAACTGATTCTACTAAAACTGTAAAAAGTATAATTTCTGTGAAAAGCAGATTTCTGTCAAATTTTAGTTTTCAACAAAATTACTAGGTGACTAGGAACGGAGATCTACCTAGAAAAAGCAAGGTTACAGTAAAATTGTTACTAGCTCTTCTGTTACTATACAGCCTGTGCGCAAGCTAATGTAAACAGTTTGGCAAGTCTATCACAACTACATATGTGACTCAGAACCAGTTCTACTCCTTCCTGCACATATACTATGTAGGTTTTTTATAAATTACTGCTTTTGAGCATGCTGAGTTGCTATTCAACCAGGCAGACAGTTCTGGAGTTGTCACCAGTAGGTATAAACCTTACTGTCCTGCACTGGTACGTATTTCTTAATGCTGTTTCACATTTCTCTGATATTTCCTGTACATCTATCCACTTACATTGTAAGACAGCATCTTCCACAACGGGATCTGGTAACTGCACCTCAGCATTAACATCTACAACACTATCCGGAATTAACTCCAAGAACATTATGCAAACCTCGAACCCTGGAAAACATACAATAGGAACAATTCATGTTGACCCTCATCCTGAACAGCGTATCACGTCTGTCTGAAGCACTTTTCCTACAGTTCTGCATGGCTTCAAGACAAGAAAGTGAACAGAAAAAAATCAGGTGACGCAGAACTTATTAGAAGAAATGTGAAATCATCACAGGGCCATGATACTAACAGTAAGAAAAAAAAAATCTGAAGTGGTCTGAAATCCAACAACCTGGAGCATCAAATGCCAAAGCTGTAAGTAGAGAGGGCTAACCAGCCCTTGCATGAGTCTGCTAGGACCTATATTTCCTGCAAGATCTCTTCCACCACAAGCACTTGGGGTGGCATTTCGGGCTTACATGGCAAATAATAGAATAGAACAATAATGATTCAATGTGGAATCCATAATTTCCCCCAAGTCCCTGCTTTCCCCCCACCTCCCATCTGCTCCCTGCCTGCGGAGAACCCTTGCTACAAGCCACAACAACAGTTGTTCATCTCTGTAGACTCTCCAGCTGGATTGGTGTTATTAGCAGTGAGGCACACACACTTTCTAATCAGGTTTATTATAACTGTTCATTATAACAAATGCCCACCACTTGCATGTTCATAACAATAATGAACCTCAAAGGCTTAATTCCTACAACATTAACAAATCAATGTGGTGCAACAAACAAATCTGTTTTTCCTAGTAAAATCCAGAGAGTCTCTTGAGTCACAGTTAAAGAGACTGACTCACCTTCTCGCTGCTGGTTTAAGATCAAATCTGCTCTGGTCTCATATTCTCACAGCCTTACTCCACCTACACACGTCATTGCCTGTGAGTAGATTCTGATTTCCCCAATATCCTTGTACAGTAGGGAACGCAGTGTAAATCAAATAATTGACTACTGATGTCTATGGCTTCCTTGAATGAAAGTTTTTTAACATCCGTGTCCCTCAAAACTTTAACAGTATTTACCTCCAAATTTACTTGGCTGCCATTATGCCTAATCTCGTTCAAATACCCTTACAGTGATATCCCTCTCACATGTTTATAGAAAACATAGGGATCTATTTTTAACTCCATATAGAAACATATTTCAGTTTTAAGAGCTGTGTTAAATGCTATACTCCACTGAGCCAGGAACAAGTGGTCCTTCTAAGACATGCGAATTATTATGTTTATATGTAAGTGGTAAAACCATGCTACCTGCTGTCTGGATGGATGATGGCCCACAGGGCATCACCATCTCAGAAGCTACTGAGGCAGTTAACATTTCTGCCCAAATAGCACTAAAACTGAATTCCTTGCTAAGTTACAAATATCAGGAAGTCTCTGGATCTTCTTAGAAAGTATTTAAAGTACAGGTGGATGAATGCTAGTATTTCTTGAGAAATAAATACATTCTTTTATCCTAATGTCTCTTTGGTGCTCAGACACTTTTCAGGGTAGCTAGGAAACCTAAGAGAATTTGCCATTCCCATAGGTGTGGCAATCCTAAACTGGCACAGAGGATCTCTCAGTTTGAGCAGCCCAGCACAGGAATTGTGTACAGCCAAGAAGCAACAAGGCTGCCTCTGCTAAGCTGCAGGGTCTGCTTCAGGAACTTGCAATTCAGGGTGTCCAGATACCTCTCAGCATGATGCCTAAACACACAGCACGTCATGGATAGTCTACAACGGATCCACACCCTGGGTCTCAGGCCCTTCCATCCTGCTTGGGCTAGTCTTTTAATGTTATTTATGGAGCCTCACCAGCAGCAGTCTATGGATACAAATAACAGCCACTCTGAACGATGTAGGCAACCACATTCATACATGTTACTCATCCGTGAACTGAAGCCAGGGGTTTTCAAGCATCTGCAGATAGACAGGGTCACAATAACAGATCCAGGACGTACCAAAAGACACATTTTCCTATTTTTCATCAGAACAATCCTCTCCAATCCCATAACCAATTCTGGATCAACAAAAAAGTCTCTCCATTAACCTGAAATTTGTCCCTTTAGGTGAGAAATCACCCATACAGTTCCCACTCATTCAAAGAGATATGGAAAATAACATTTAAAAATAAAGTTAAAACTGTCTCCCCCATTCTTTTGACACAACTCTCTGAACTTGCAGTAGTCCACTGAGTAATTTCAGTTTTTACAATTCTTTCGCTTAATCCAACTCTGATGATAATGTTCTTTTTGATAGCAAACTAAACCTAGACAATATTTACATGCACAGAGTGAAATCCTAGCAATGACACTTCACATGCCTCAGATACTCCCTGCTGCCAACTCCAACACCCAAAGAGATACCTGCACTGAAAAGAGCAGCAGTTACATGGGCTGAGCCCTTCAATTCGATACCTAAGGAAGGCCAGCTTGAGTCACCTCATCCACTGACCACAGCTGTTGCAAGCAAGTCCCTAAAAGCAACCCGATGATGCAATGCGATTATAACCTAGCAGATAAATACCTCCAGGAGACAGCAGCCTAGCCCCTCTTATCCAGCACATCATCTTTGCTTCCATCTCAGCTGTCTCAAGTTCCTCAAGCACTGAAAGTGAAGTGGGAACAGCTGAGAGAAAGAGAAGGAAAAATAAACTAAGTGATCTCTATTAATAACAGCTGAGGGGAATGAATGAGACAGACCGGGTCAGAGCCAGAAGAGTGAGAAAGGGCAGCCTGGACCTCAGCATGCCAACAAGGGCTTCACATTCTGAGAAAGAAACTTGGAATTAAGCACATTTTAAAAATAAACTCCAGTCATTTCTGAACCTCTCTCTTGTGGCTACAGTTGCAATGCTGAATCTCTGCCCTCAGCAATGTATTTGGCTTTCAGCCAAAGATTTGAAAGTCACTGTGATCTTTTCTTCCCCTCCTCCCTAGCCATCCATAATTTTTAAGCACTCCCACAGCTGTGAAAGAAACAATAGCTGGGAGCGGGCAGTACTTCGGTACACAGAGGCTGCTCTCTCACATTCACTCACAGCTGGAATTCTTCATGGTCTTTGGCATAATCCCTTGCTATTGCCTCAGCTGCCAGGCTGCCCTTTGAACAGGCGCAGCTATCTGAACAGTTTCAGAATTATTTCTAATTGGACAAATACTGGATTTTCCCATAAGTTCACACAAAAATGGGCAGCTGTTTCCATGTGAAAAAAAAGTAGCAAGTCTATTTGGAGTACAGATTCATAATGCAATCAGATGAATAGCCTGTCACAGACTTCAGTTTATGAAGCACAGGCTACATTTCAACCATCTCAAGCCCATGACACCTTTTCCCTATTCACATGCCCCTTACCTTGCAAAACTAACTCCACCGTGAACTTTAGTTTGTGGCACTAGAGTTGCTGACCATGTGGTAAGCTCTTGAAAAGGCAACAGCAGCAGCCAGGAGTCACAGTGGTCTCCTACCTGCCCAGTTGTTTAGCATGGGAACTACCTGAGGTTCAAAGTCTCCCTCTGCCTGATGTAAAACAAGAACACAAACACAGTAACTCAGTGGTGCTCAACCATTCACCTAGTATGGGACAAATCACCACTTCCAGAGGCCTTTAAGCATCATACACCACCATGTCCCATCATGTCATTAGAGATCTGTCACATGACAGGTAGGTATCACACAACAGGGACAGCTGACATCTTGTGATGGGATGTGCAAGTAGAGAGTCAAATGCAGGTGTTCCATGCACTTTACGATGCATCACCAGATGTGTCCTTATTGCATGCACAGGAGCTGTTAGGATTCTATTCACCTGAAAGATTTACTTTGTTCATATGCTGGGAAAAAAATCTACGGAGCCACCACTCTGAAATATCTACTCTGCCCCATCTGGAGTACTGCATCCAGTTCTGGGCTCCCCACCTCAAGAAAGATGAGGAGCTACTGGACAGAGTCCAGAGGAGGGCTACAAAGATGATGAGGGGACTGGAGCATCTTTCCCATGAGGAAAAGCTGAGGGAGCTGGGCTTGTTTAGCCTGAAGAAGAGAAAGCTGAGAGGGAATCTCATCAATGCTTAGAAATATCTCCAGGGTGGGTGTCAAGAGGATGGGGCCAGACTCTTCAGTGGTGCCCAATAACAGGACAAGGGGCAATGGGCACAAACTGAAGCATAAGAAGTTCCACCTGAACACGAGGTAGAACTTCTTTACTTTGAGGGTGACGGAGCACTCGAACAGGCTGCCCAGAGGGATTGCAGAGTCTCCTTCTCTGGCGATATTCAAAACCCACCTGGACGAGGACCTGCTGTAGGTGACCCTGCTTTGGCAGGGGAGTTGGACTAAATGATCCGCAGAGGCCCTTCCAACCCCTAGATTCTGTAAACCTCTGGGTAGGAGCAAAGCAGGGACAATCCCAGAACAATCCCTCCAGTTCTCAACCCACTTCCTGCCCACATCTTAAGAACCACCAACAAACAGGATGGGAGGGGAATGTTCGGGCCTGTGTGGTGCATGCTTGGCATCTCTGGATTAATCTTCTTGAAACCTCAGGCTGTCCTGACAGTTTTAAAAAGCTGTAAATATAGGATGAAATGTCCTAAATTACTATGTCTGCCTAAACTGTGAGGATTTTACTTTGGCTAAAGAAAGTGGATTATTTTGCCCTCAGTTTTCAGGAAACAACTGAATTCAGCTTGCTCATTTACACACCAGTGCTACAGTGCAGTTTGCCCCCTCGGATTATGCCCCCACCTTTGCCTCTCTCAATTTAGTTTGTGAACTCAATGCCTGAGATGCATGGAGGAATAGCTAATAATACCACCACTGAAAGTGCTGACACAGACGGCACAGTTAAAACATCTATCTCAGAACTCCATTGTGTCGTACCACCCTAAAATATAGAGCTGTGGTGGAAATAAGAGTCCCAGTAGTGACTAAAGATGTTCACCAAGTCTGGGCTGCAAAGTGCTAGGTGCTGTCTAAACATGCAGCTGGCGGTCTCCACTGTCTACAAGATAGAAATAACAACCGGTTGAAAGAAACAAGAACTAAAAATAGTTTAAGGAGGGAGGGGTAGCTAATGAGGATGTGTGTAACTTTTTTAGACCACAAGAGATGGTCCGTGCCCTGCAGAGTTTATCATCATAACAGACTAGAAAACAGGCAGGCAGGGAATTGCAGGCAGGCAAAGGGAGCAGTGTGTTCACAGTCACACAGTAGGCATCAATAGAGCCAGGAGCAGGAACTCATATTGCTCTGTTCTGTGTCCTGCACCATCCACTATCCACAACGTGAACCCCTGCTATGCACAAATATAAACATTCCCAGCAGATCTACTTATTGCTTTATATTCCGCCCACCTCAGTTGACCTGAGCAGTGTGTGCAATTAACTTCTGCGGATGCCTTTGCTAGTCTCTGCAAGATAATCACAACACTAGTGGATTGGAAAATATCTGTTAAAACTTATTATTAAAGGAAAAAGAAAAAAGAATACTATAAGAGAAAAATGACCAGGTCATTGAGATGTCTATTTTAACAGCCCATCCGCAGCAAGGAGAAGAAAGCAAAACAAAAGACAGCTTTAGGCTATCTCTTTCTTGACTTGAAGTGCTGATTCTTACAGTGTTAATATTCAATCACTCTTGTGGTGGATTTTATAAATTTAAAAATAAACCCAGAAAATGTCATCACCGAAGACCGGGTGAACGTCTGATCATGGTATAAACCCTGAACTGATAGGGTAATGAGCTTACAATGCAGAATCTCATTAAGAAACATTTACAGTTTGTCAATACTCGCTTTTACACAGATTTAACTAAACTGACATAAAACCCAATGCAGGTAAATAGATGTAGCCCTTCAGCATAACTAAAGTCAAAGTACATTAAAAGAATATCAGCATGACTTGTCTGGACAGTAAATCAATTAAAAATCAATATCCATTTAGTTAAATGGGTTTAGCAATAGAGTGCCAACCAGACACAAGCAAAAATGAGTTCTAACCACTGATGTTATTTCTTCCTTGGGCTCCAAGCCCTGTCTCCACACTGTCATCGACTTGTTGAACACATTAGTCTGAAAATATGATTCATAAAATCTTAGTGATGTATATCTCAAGCCAAGATATAATCACAATTCATGCAAGAACCACTAGGCAAAGCTGATTAGGCAAGGCTTAGCTAGACTTCAACCATCTCCAGCATTTGTGCTTTCCAGTAAGTATGGAAGAGTTCAGCTCCAAACATCTTCCTATCCCTTTTTGGGGCCTAAAATGAAGGCATGAGCAGAACTGTCACGGTGCAGTTTCCTCCCTCTGGGTGTTTCTCATGCTCTCCCTCTTGTGGCAAAAGAGACTCACTTTCCTCCTTCAAAAAACTAAAAACCTTCAATACATTCAGTAAGCAGCTTTCTCCACGAGCTGGCACACACTGCTGAGTCAACACAGAAATAAAAACCAAAAGCTATTACGAAACAAAACAGAGGCTCTCTACTACCTCTTCTTTTCATTTGCAATAGCGACACTTGCATCAGCCAAAGTGCTGATACCAGAAATCTGAGATCCCACCACACCATCTCCTCTCTTTCTAGCTATGGTTTTAATCCACGTCCTTTGATACTCATGTTTGCTTCATCATGACTGTGTTGTAAACAGTGCTCACTATCATGTAAAGCTCATCGTCTTGCCAGCTTTTATGTCTGTAGCAGTAGTGAGATTTACCTATACAGAAAAACAGCAGCAGCTGAGTAAAGCTGTTAGGAAGGTGGGAAACAGAGGGAGCAAAGGTCATTCTCCGCATGCAGCTGCAGAGAACAGACCAGAGTACAACTGTCAGTCCTACTCACTCTGTTGTCAAGCAATTGAAAATGAGGATCCATGAACCAAATTCAGCCTCAGCATCCATGAAGAGAATGGGATTTTAAGAACCATGGCATGTGAACACCTGTAATAATGGTCTTTCATGACACACCTTTCAAAAGAAAAATTAGTATGTCCTCTCAAAGGTTACATTACACCCACTCTGTTTCCAACCCTATTTAATATTAGCTACATCCAATGTCAACTCCCCTCAATTAGACACATCCAGTATTCAAGCTAATCCAACACGCCCTTGAGAACTACGATTAGGAAACAAGGGTATCACTGCAGGGATGGACGTATCTTTAAAAGACTGCAGCTTTAAACAGTCTACGGACAGTTGAGTCAGGCCAAAAGACTGAAAATAAAATTTATCCCCCAGAGCCCAGATACAGTCTAGTCTTTATGTCTCATATTTTTATGTTCAAGAACAAACTAACAACATGTTACTTTTAAACACAACAAACTTATTCTACTGTCCACAGTTTACAGGCTTCATGCTATGTGTGAACTTCCTCTTCTAAAAATCGATATTATAGCATTCAATACCCTTAAAATGTTTTTAAAACAAATAAAGTGAAAGCAAGCAATCCAATGTAAATAATCCAATACGGACCATTAGATGGATAGAGAATTTTGACTTAACCATGAAGATTCACTGAAAGAATTAAATAAAGCAGACAAGAACAGAATACCACAGGCATAACTACTTCGTGCTTTCTTTCCCTTATTTAATGTTTAGGCACTAAATATTCAAATTCTTAATGTAGAGGTCTCCCCATAAGACTGGATTGTCATTCTAGTAGTATACCTTACATTCTCACACAGTGTGTGGGAAAGCTTCAGTACAAGCAAACATCATGAAAATCATGTGCAAATTAAATACTTTGATATTGCTCTACTTTAAGGTCAGAAATTGCAAGCCCAGGCTGTCATGAGAGATATCTAGGAAGATCTAGGTCTTACTGAAAGGTAGGGACTGTACTTAAGGATGCAGAAAACAAGACCAGCACAATACTAGGGAGAGCTGTACTGATGCAGATGCTGATTCCCAACGCAGCAGGCAAGCAACACCTAAACATTTGTATGTGTTCTAACATGCATAGACACTAAGAGGCGACCAGTCTGTTAGAAAGAACAGTTGAAGTCTAGGAAGATTTTAAACCAGTGCAGCCCTTCTTCCATTATTATATAAAGACTTCCTCATTTGTCACTCTGGACTTACTAGATCTAGACTTTAGCATAATTTTTATATTCCCTGGTTAGCTTAACCAGTTTGATATAGAGCTTGTAGTCAGTTTTGTATACTGAGGTGAAAAGTTCACTGCTATATACAACACACTTATCCTTCCCCACGTGTCTTTCCTTCAACATTTCTTTTTGAACTAACTTGGGCTAAAAACCTTAACTTCTAAGCAGAGTTTATCAAGTAGTCTAGGGCCTGCAGAAGCATCCCTCTGTTTATTTACAACATTTAATTTTTTTTTATTTATTTACACAGTAATTTCCTGTTTACTTTCTAAACTGCATGTTTGCTTGGCATCTCTGCTAAGCAGCATGGGGCTGTAGGCAATGACTAGGATCCTTAAATAATGCTACATCTATGTTCTCAGAGAGTCTTTTTGATGAAGGAAGGCTTACTGGATTTAGAGCAACCCTGGGAAGTCATCCCTTTCAAATGGTGCATGCTGTGATGGTCCTATCTGCTCTCAAACCCATTATCAAACACACAGCAGAGGAGGATGCATACCCACTGACAAGTATTGCTAAGAAATTGCCTCCTAGAATGGCTACAGATAGAGCTTCACCTTGTAGTTCAACAATCCATACTTTAAATAAATTCTATTCAACCCATCTTGATCATAACACTACAATAGGCTCCAATTATTTGAACTTCTTCAAGGCAATAACAAGCTAAGAACTAGGGTTTCAACACCAAAGATTCACCTCCTCAGCACAGATGTTAAAGGAGAAAAAAAAAAAAATCATTGCCAGAAGTCAGCAGCCTCATCCGTCTGATAGTGAAGCACTACCAGTTCTGCCCAATTAATCATGACAACTGCTATTTGCACGTACACTATTTAGCCAGTACATTAGGATAAAGTCAATAAAATGACAGTTAGAACTCAGATGGCACTTTAAATTATCCAGATAACTAATTAAGAAGTCAGAGAAACTATAAAGTGAGAGCAGTCCATACATTTTACGTGGCCAGAATTTTTTTTAAGAACTGAGAATTTAATGTGGTTTTCCCCCCCCCCCCC
>Ga0065711_1029425_pt1 | contig 36245 bp, 42 predicted proteins | sample Hoacrofraction12_FD_59098 | JGI IMG/M metagenome (GOLD analysis project Ga0065711, IMG submission 59098) | Hoatzin crop microbial communities from Cojedes, Venezuela - Epithelial fraction 12 v2 (version 2) | ecosystem: Host-associated > Birds > Digestive system > Esophagus > Crop | place...
CCTCCTCCGGGCCCCTCGCCCCCCCCCCCAGCACTGCCCTGCATCCCCCCGGGACCCTCCAGCCCCGCGGCCGCACCGGGCGAGGGCACACGGGGAGCACAGCCCAGGGCGGGGGGCACAGCCCAGGGTGGGGGTTACAGAGGGGGCACAGCCCAGGGTGGGGGGCACAGCCCGGGATGGGGGGCACAGAGGGAGCGCAGCCCAGGACAGGGTTGCCCACCCTGGGAGAAAGACCAGCACCCCCTCAGCCGGGACGGAGCATCCCCGCCGGCGCGTGGCGATAGGCTGCTGCGGGTGCATCCCACACTGGTACCGTGGCCCTGGGTGCCGGGGCGCGTGCAGGTCCCCAGAACGCATGGGTACCCCTCCGTGTCCTCACGCTGGGTACTGTCACCTCGGCCTGATGCTCCCAGGCCAAGGAGCTGAGTGGAAAAATCAACGGAAAATATCAACGGGAAAGCGCCGACAGCACCCAGGCTCGGGGACACCAGCCCGGAGCGCTCCCCTTCGTGCCAGGCAGAGAGGGGACGGTGGGAGGGGGACGCCAGGCTGCAGGACGTGGACCTGGCTTTGCTTTCACCCGTGCCAGGCTAAGGGCAGCGACTTCATCCCAAAAGGACGAGGGAAGGTGGCCCCTGGGGTTGGGACACGGCTTCAGGATGGCGGCGGTTTGGACCGGTGTCCCTGCTCAGCTGCTTCCCAAGAGCCCCCCTGCCTGCTCCCAGCCCCGCGGCACTGCTGGCGGGAGGGTGGCCGAGCTGCCGGGCGCTGAGCCGCGGTGGCAGAGGTGGCCCTGGCACTGTCCCCGGAGAAGGATGGCGACGGGGGGTGCGTGGGGACAGCCCCGGGCTGCACCTTCACACCCTGCATTCGCCCAAGCCCCCCTGCCCCTCGCATCCACAGCCCCTGGCCGCAACCCGTGCCATTCCTCTAGCATTAACAGAGCCATTAATTAATTAATAGATTGGAGAGACAGCTCGGAGACGCTGCTTTGCAGGCGGGCTGGGAGCGCCTTGGTTCGGATCACGGCGATAAGCGGGCTGGGGGAGGCAGAAGACATTTTAACACCGGGGCAGCTGTTTAAATCCCGCTCGGGCGGCCGCTGACCTCGCCGTGTGCACCGAGCGCAGGCCTGCAACGGGAAAACCGCCGTGAGCGAGCTGGGTTTCCCGGGAGAAAAGCCAGAGAGGGGATCCGAGGGGCCCAGGCTGCCCAGAGCCCGGTACAAAGGGAGCTGCCAGCAGCACCGACGCTGCGAGAGGGGATCGCTCCGGCTGGCGCGGCAACAAAGGCAGTTAAATGTGGCCAGGTGAGAGGCTTTCCAGGTTAGCTGGCTGTTCCCACAGCACAGCCTTTTTTGCTTTTTTCTTTCTTTCATTCTTTTTTTTCCTCTTTCTTTTTCCCTTGCTTCTTTCCCCCCCCCCCCCTTTTCTAGGGGGAATTATTTTTTCATAATCCGTGCGTTGCTGCTCGTTGGGCGCTGGAGCAGAAGTAAGCAGGTAAGCGGTGCTTTCATCCCCAGCCCGGCTTCCCACCGCGGCCGGGACCCCAGCGAGGGGCTTTGAGCCTCAAAGGGAAGCGGCAAGGCTGGGCCGGGGCAGCTGGAGCGCTGCTAAGCTCACGGCAGCTGGGAATTGCTGATTTTTCTTTAATTTAAGTGATGGCAGCGGAGAGCTACCTGGAGATGAGCTGCTTGCACACCAAACGCCCGCTGCAGCGGTGGGGGCTGGGTGCCGTAAGGCATTGCTGGGTGGTCCGGGGTGCTGGCACCCACCTGGGGGCTGCGAGCAGGGTGCCCCCACCACCTCCTCCTGCCTGGCAGGGTGGGAGGGACGGGGGCATCCTCGGCACCAGGGCGGGCAGAGAGGTGACTTTGTGGTGCGAAGCTGGGCCTGGGCGCTGCTTTGGGTGGCACCCGCGGCCCAGCCCCTCCTGGCAGTGCAGAGGGGTGCAGGGAGTGGGAGAGCCACACACGACACCCGTGTCCATCGCCCCGTGGGGACCCCGGCACCGTTGCGGGGGGAGAGGCGGGTGCTGTGGTCCTAGGGCAGGAGGATGCTCCCGTTGCTGGCTCCGCAGGGAGCCCGGGCGGTTCAGGCAGCTTGGTGGGATATTTTGGGGCTGGACCAGGGTGGACCCCAGACCTTGAAGCCTGTTGGAGGCCAGGAGGGGGTTTCCGAAGGGATCTGTATCCCTGGAGAGCTGCACGCCAGCCCTGGTCCTCCCCGGGAGAACACCCGGGGCCAGGGTGGGCTTCGCCCCGGGCAGCCGCCTTCCCACGCCTCGGCCGGGTGGAGGACGCGCCAGCGGCCCGTGACCCAACCTGCTCCCGGCGCTTCGCATCAGCTGGCAGGATGTGAAATGAACCCGAGGGCTGTAACGAGCCGTGTCAGCCGAGCAGCACCAGCTCAGCGAGCTGTGCCACCGAGCAGGGATGCATGGCTCCTCGCCATCGCGGGGCTGTGACCGTGACGGGAGGCGGCCACACCTCATCTCCCTGATGGAGCTTGTCACCTCGTCCTCCTGGTGACAGCGCCTCAGACATCACCCCACCGAGCCCAGAAGACCCTGCGCTGACCCACCTGGTGCAACGATGCTGTTGCACAGACTCCATCCACCCGCTCGTGATGCCTTTTGCGTCACCCCAGGCCACGTGTCGTGCTGGTGCCGTGCCTCCTGCAGCCACGTGCCCTCACCCTGCTCTGGGCAACAGTGCGACGAGAGCACCCCACCACGCCAAGCTGCCCAGCACCCTGCCCAGGGGCCTCGCGCCCTGCCCCAGCATGAGGCAAAGGCATCAGGGGATCCCTCTTCCTCCCCATCCTCCTCCTCTCCCCCTGCCTGGCCAGCATCCGCTGCCGCAATGAGATTAAACCAATTGCACCGTTATTTGTTTCATATTTAATAAGGGCTTGAGGAGCAGATCTCCCAGCAAGCCGCTGCTATCAATCAAACCCGCACAGAGTCCCCCTTCGCGCCCGCCTTTCCAAGAAGAAAGAAAACAAAACTGGACTAATTTATTATTCATTCGTTCATTAAGTCCATATTAACCAGATATATTATAAAGGAAAACAGGATTGTGCCTTTTGATCAGCAAACTCTCCGCTCATGAATATCCATGAAGCTCACTTCTACCCCGGCACCTCTCCCGTCTGCGGAGCGAGCCGACGGCGGGTGCCGACGGTGGGTGCTGACGGCGGGTGCCGGCGCTGGGTTGGGTCCTGGCACACGGCAGGGCTGGGATGCTGCTCTTGGCTCTCTCACACGGCGCTGGGGAGCGCCTGTGCCGTCCCGTGGGGCTCCAGAGCTCAGGCCACCCATGGGTGCCCATGGGTGGAAGGGGGAGGCCGAGCCCTGCCGTGGGCAGGGGCTGACGGGGACGTGCCGGGGGGCACCGGGGCGGTGGGCTCCCCTCCCGCCTGCCTGGGGCTGAGCAGGGAGCCGAGCAGGTGGTGTTTCCGCAGTGTGAAAAAGCAGCATATGTCCCCGGCTCCGCAGTGGGCGGCGGCGGGCGGCGATGCCCGCGGCTGCCCCGATGCTGCGGGGAGGCCGAGTGGGACCCCGGGGTGCCAGCGATGCCCTGCGGCACCGGCACAGGACCGGGACCGTGTGTCCCCCAGCTCCCTGGGGCACCTTCCATGAGTCCCGTGCTCCAGGCCCTGCGATGCTGTTGTAGGGACCGGCTGGCAGCGGGCTGTAGGGCTGTGGCGACGCGCGCCGGAGCGAGCCAGCAGCATCTGGGGCATCGGCAGACGCGGGTCAGCCATGTCCCAGCCCAGCGGGGTGGCGGGTCCCGGCCGGGCCCAGGAGGTCTGCACCCTGCGGCAGCACCGGGCACGCACGGAGAGACGCCGGGGCACATCCGCATGGGTGTCCGTTACGCCCGTGCATTCCAGCCAGGCCCGAAAATAGGTTGCTTTAAAAAATGCATCACTTTGAAGTTATGTAAATGAAAGGCAGCGGCAAACAGAGCACACTGGTAAAAGGTTTCCTATTTTTTTTTTTTCCCCTCCTCACCAGCTTCCTCCGGTTAAAATTGGGTTGCAATTCATTAATAAAGGAACAGTTGTACTGAATAAGCTCCCGTGCTTAAATCAGGACAGAGAAGCGTAATTAACCCAGCTCCAGTCTGATGTGATGGAAGAGGAAAATGCTCTTCTGTTTTGGTCCCTTTTCTTAAAAGCCCGCTGCGTTCTCCCGGCCTCTTGGGAACAGAGTCGAGCTTCTTATTTAAAAATGAAGCTTGCAGCCTGGCGGAGCAGGTTCATGTATATATATAAAAGCTGTCATGATGATATTTTATTCATACCCCTCTTCCCCTTCCCTTTGCTTGGAAAATCCAGGAGCAGCCAGCAGGCAGCTTGGAGAGAGAAAGCAAGAATCCCCTTTTAAAAATAAATTACAGATGCAAGTCACATTAGTTGAAGCCCCACGAGGCGGCAGATTCCCGAGCACCAGGGCTGGCACCAGCGGCTTGGCCAGCCCGGACCGGGCACGGCAGCTTCCCACCCCGAATGCCACCCCCGGGGAGCGGAAGGGGACAGGCGAGGTGGCTTCGGCACCGGGGTTACGCTGCTCATTTATGCAGGCTGAGGACGTGGTCTTGCTTCTCTAATTGGAGCTAGTGCCTAAATTACAGCCTAATTACAGCCGGGGCACGAGGAGCTCCCTCCGGTGAGCCTCACGGGCAGGATTCAGCCCAGTGTCCCCGGCGCGAGGCCAGGCGAGTCCTTCTCCACCCTTCTTTTTGGGGCTGACTTTGCCACCTTTCCCCACGGCGGTTTGTCTGGGCGAGCTAGACGCCGTCCGGCCGCCGTCGAGCTGGCATGCTGCTCTGCATGTTGATGCAGCGTCCCTGCGGCTCAGCGCTGCTCTGCCCGGCCCTGTCCCCCCCCTCCTCCGCCGCCGCTTTCTCACCTGCCATAAAAATAGCCGGCTGGTTGCGTGGGGAGGCAAACGGCATTTTGGCTGGTCTCGGGGTGGGGAAAAGCTGCCCGCAACGAGGGGGTTGGATTTGCTGTGCCAAGGCAGAGGGATCCTGCCAGGCAGAGCTGGACAGTGTGGTCCATTGGAACGGGGAGTTGTGGCATGCCATGAGGGACGGGAGCTGCTGAAGTGCCCGTGGGACCAGCCATGGCCCCATCAGCACCTCCTCTGCTCCTGCCGAGGGGAGCTGGGGTGACCGAGCGGAGGGATGCAGCCAGTAAGCACCAGAGCTGCACCAGAGCACCCCCCCGACGGGGACGTGCGGGAGCAGCCCTGCGATGGGGAGATGCAGAAGCACCGCTGCAATGGGGATGTGCAGGAGCACCCCCGTGACAGGGACACGCAGCAGCCGTGGGGCTGCCCAGATTCCCCCTGCAGCCTGCCGGAAGGGCTCTGCCCCGAGCACGGAGCCAGAGCAGGGCTGGAACTGCCCCACGGCACCGCTGCCCCTACCCCTGTCAGGGACCTCCTTGGGGACCACCTTCTCCATTCTGTTTCTGCTTCACGCCCCATGTCCTCTGCCTGTTTCCCACCCCCTGTAGCCCTACCCCAGGGGGTTTCGAGGCTGCAATATTTTTATTATCTGCATTGATTTCCAGCACACAAGAGACGCTGGACCGTGCCGTGCCATGAACCCACCGTACACCCCACGAGCGGCCGGGCTGGCACTGCTGGGTACCGGTGTGGAGGAGCAGGAGCATCACCGCGGCTCGGCCTCCCCTGCCTCGTGCCAGGGAGCCTGGAGATCCTTGGTGGGGCAAGCTGGGACCCTGGGGCTGGAGGAGCCATGGGGCGATGCTGGCCGGCCCCTTTGTAGCAGAGATACTTCTGGTGAGGAGGAACTAAAAAAAGAGAAATCAGTGTTTGTTTCTTTTGGAGAAGATTGCTCTCCGTGCACTTCTTGTATTTAGTTATTATTAAAGGGTTGTTTTGCTGTCGGTGAAAGCCTGCAATTATGGGCCCTCTCTTTTTCTTCTGGCTGTCACTACCATTCCCAGTGAATGCATTGCCCACAATTTTAGCATTTCTGCATTTCAATGTAAAAAAAAAATAGCTTTGATATTTGGGCCGAAAATTTCCACATGCACATGGCTGGTTTCAAACTCCTCCGGCTGTTTCCCCCAAAAAACCCATCACTTTAGGGGCTCAGACCGGAGTGGGATGTAGCTGCGCACTAGCAGGGGCTCACTGCTCTTTCTCTCCTCGCTTGCTCGACCAGATACCTACGGGCAAAAAGCTCGCAGAAATCCCACTGATGCAAACACCGCGCCTGGGAAGCCTATGCCACCTCGCACTCTGCTCCCATGAGTGCTGCTGGGGGAAAAAAATATACTATATTCATTGAAGAGCCTTATAAATTTCCCTTGGTCAAGTAAATAACGGCTGATGGCTGGAAACATGCTTCGTGCCCTGCATCCGTCCGCGGCAGCTCCGCATCGTGCCTCCCGCGCCCTACATCCCTTCCCCGGCCCCGTGCGGCGTGGGACATCCCCAGCTGGTGCCAGCATCCCTGCGGAAGCCAGGGATGCAGCAGATGGGGCAAACCTGGTTCCGCCAGACCCCAAATCCCCGACGTGCCTGGAGGAATTCCCCCAAAGTTGATGGGGATGCAGCTCCTCTTTCCGAAACCCTTCTCCCCAGCTGTATCACTGCCAATCTAATGTGGCTAATTTTAAACGAAGCTGCCCTCCCTTGACATGCATCTCCCCGTGGCACTGAAATTAAATGTAGGCTGTAATTTGGCATTTGAGAAGCGAAAGGGATGGTGGCCCTAAGGGAAAAGATAACAGCTTGGCTGTTTGTGTTAAATAGCTGTCTGCGAGCTTCAAACTGCAGCCGGAGATTCAGCTCGCTGGCGGGCAGGCTGCCAGCCGCCGGCCTGCTTGTTGGCTACGGCTCCTTTGCAGCAGGAAGCTCGGCAGGGGGGATCTCAGCCCTGACGCCCCACCGCATCTCACAGGGCGTCTGCTTTTTCCCCACCCTCCCCGCCTTCTGCTAAAACTGTCTCGTGGCTCCTTGCTCCGACAAGGGTGGGTGTCCAGGGGGCACGGCCACCGGGGAAGCACCACGGATGGATGCAGAGCCCGAGGGAGGGAGGACCGCGCTCCTCCGGGGCACCCAGAAGCCTGGCAGGGGGCAACACGGCCTGGCAGGGACATCCCCATTGCCTGTTGCACCTTGCGTGTTGCAGGTTGCAGGCTGCACGTTGCGGGCAGCCCATTGGGGACGTCCCCATTGCACCTCGCAGCTCGCACACTGCACATGGCACCTTGCACGCTGCACGGTGGTGGCAGCCCATCGGGGATGTCCCCGCTGCGTGTCGCACCCGGCACATCGCACCCTACGCCTCGCGTGGTGGGGCAGCCCAGCGGGGATGTTCCCGCTGCCCGTTGCACCTTGCGCGGTGGGTGCCGTGCCGCCGGGGAGGAGGGACGCGCTGGGTGACACAGGGTGGGAGCACCGTGGGTGGCACCGTCCCTTGTGCCAGGCCCGGGGACAGCACCAGGCGAAGGTGAAGGCTGATGTTCCACTGAGCAGGGAGGAGCTGCCGCCAGCCCAAGCCAGCTTGAACCCTGCTCGCAGTGGGAAGCGTAACCTTGGCCACCGCCAAAGGCCGCACCGGCGCGGACTCGCAGCCGGCGACGCTGGGATTTGGCCTCAGCATGGCACAGAGGTCTCTCGAGCGGCTCCAGCCCCCGGCACTCCTCGCGGGGGGAAGCTGCCTGGCACCTGCGGACTTTGCTTTAAATAAAACTTTGCTTTGCTCAAATCAAATGTTTCTCTTGGCCCAAAATAGAAATTAATTCTAATTTTAAGCTTGCTTTTTTTTTTTTTAATGGATGTTGTTAATAAAAGGGAGACTTTGAGATAGTCATTTCCAACAGCAGAACATGCCTGTTTTGGGGGCAGTTTGTTTTAAACTGGAGAAATTTCCCAAGATGATGGAAATTTGCCTGTGCTCCCTCTGCACAAGGTTCCCGTCTGGCTGGGGGGGCCAGCCTGGGACAGGGACCCTCACCCCAAACCCCCTCTGCAGGGGATGCCGTGGCGGGCGGGGGCTGGCAATGGGTGGTGAAGAGGCAGACGTCCCCTCGGGGATGGGGGTCCGCAATGGGGCAGAGGAGCCAACGCACCCCGCAGCCCCCCCAACTCCCAGGGGACACTCAGCCCACCCACCACCCATCTGCCTCTCTCTGCCCTCCTCTTCCTCGCCCAGCACCCAGTTGCCATTTCCCAGGAGCCGCTCGTCCCTCCCAGCCCTTTGTACCGCTCGCCTCCATCCTCCCCTTTGTTTAGCATTTTAATTATTTTAATTACCTTGTTTGCCAGCTTATCGCGGCGCTCAAACCCATCTGCGTGCGCGCAGGCAGACACGCAGACTTTTATCTCCAGCCCGCCGCCAGCCCGATTAGCATTTTTTGCTCTGGCGTTTGGTGGGGGAAAGGAGAAACTAGCATTTCTGCCTCGGCCGGTGGGGAGGCATCGCCACCAGCCCTCGCCTCGCAGGGTCACTTCATTCTTCCCAGAAGAATGGGGCTGATTTATCTCTCCCCCGCCTTGTATCCATTTCAAATGAGAGATTAAAAAAATTACAAATATAAAGCCCAAGTGGGGGGCAATGGCAGGTGAGATGGGTGCCGTCCCCAGGGACCACCGCTGGGTCACCAGGAGCACGGGGTCTTGGGAAAAAAGCTTCTTTCTGTTGGGTTTAGGTGCCAAAGTGCTCCTCAGTGGGGAAGGTGGGGGTGAAAGGTGGGGACGCTGGGCCTGGTGGCGAGTGGGAGGGGGTGGGAACGTGGTCGGGGGCTTCAGCCCCGTGTTCAGAGAGCCCCGTTGCTACAACGGCGGGTGCTTTTCAGGTGGGCTGCATGGCTGGAGCCCCCCACTCCCCTTCAGGGACAAAAGACAGATTTCACCGCTTGAAATGTTTTTCCAGCATCCTCTTAGCGCTACTTAAATGAGTCTCCCAAAGAGACCCGGCCACCAATAAATCTGTACCGGCTCACCTTCAAACGCACTTTGGTGCCCTATTTTCTCTCCACAACAACAAAATAACAGCCCCGGTTTTGGAACAGCCGTCAGCCCCCCCGGCCAGGCTCCCCTGAGTGACCCAAGACCCCTTTCTCCTGCAGCAAAGCGTTGGGCTGAGCGCGCTGAGAGCTGCCCATGGGGAGGGGGTGTGGGGAGGGCGTTGCGGGGGGCAAGCCTGGGCGAGCGGCGGTCCCTCGGGAGAGGCTGGGGTGCCCAGGGGTGCCCACCAGTGCCGCAGTGTGAGCCGGGTGGAAAACATCTCATGGAGTGGGGATGGAGAGCCAGGAGACCCACCTCAGAGAGTGCATCTGTGGGGACAGGACACCCTATGGGACAGGGTGTGCTGTGGGGACAGAAAACCCTTTGGAGAGATGATCCCCACCCAGGACAGGGTGGCCCTTGGGGACAGGACCCCTGTGCATGACAGGACATCACTCGGGGAGAGGATCCCCCCTCCCAGGACATGATGCCCCTTAGGGACAAGACCCCAGTGCAGGCCAGGATGTCCCTTGGGGACAGGACACCCCTTGGAGAGAGGATGCCCATGCAGGCCATGATGTCTCTCGGGGACAAGATGCCCCTTGGGGACACACCAGCATCTTTGCTGCCTGGGAGTGCTGGGCAGCCCCACCAGTGACCCTCAAAGCCCTCCCCACTCCCATCACCAGCTTCTAAACCCTCCTTTAAACACTCAACACACTTTAATGTGTGAATAAAGGGCCTCGAGCTTCTGATTCGAGTCATCGGGGAGAACAGAGTGAATTAACCAAATTCCGGATCAGGTGAAACCTCCCGAAAGCCTGTGCACGGTCCCCGCACCCAGCAAAATCCTTTAAGACCCAGGAAAGGCAATAAAGATGAATTTATTGGTCCTAAATGCATTAAACAAATGAGCCGGAGGCACAAAAGCATCCGTCAGCCTGGAGAGGCTTGAGGGAGGGAGGCGGGGGGTCCCGTGGGACAGGGTGCAGGGACAGTGGCCCCAGCAGCTGAGGACCTGCTGTGGCTCTGCACCTCAGCCTGCCCCGGGAAAGCAACAGACAAGTGTTCTGCCGAGGTTTGGCCAGTGATTATTCAATGAGGAAGAAATTAGAAATAGAAAGTTTATTGAAATAGCACTAGGATATCAATCATCCCACCAAAGCGATGGGATGAGGAGCAATGGCAGGCGTAGGGACAAAACCCAAGGGAAGGTAATATCTGACACGGCACCGTTCATTGAATCTGCTTGGGTGAGGAGGAGGATGAGGAGGGGGAAGAAGGCCTGTCTCATCGCCTTGGCGCAGCCCGGTGCCACGTGTATGCTGACGGTGGTGGCAGGGCGGGTGGGAGCAGAGGACCAGCCTCGAGGTGTCCAGCCGTGCCGTGAGGGACAGCCACTCCATTCGCAAGCACGTCACGAGCTCAGCTGCTCCGCTGCTGCTGGAAAGCGCAGTGAATCTGATCTATAATTTACAGAGATGCCCGTCTGGGGAGCAGCTCCATGTGCCTGGGAGAGCGCCGCTGCCCTCTTGGCTCTCGCTCTTCTTTTAATTTAAAAAATCTTTACATCAAGGGACAGTATCAATAAGGGCTGGTGACAGGTGCCATCACCTCCCTACCCTGCCACTGCCACCCCCTTTGGCTTGCCGCTGTGGGTTCCCGCACCCTGCTTGTAGCCCCTCCGGGGCACAGCTTGGAGGTGCTGGCTGCTGCATCTTTAACTCAGGCTGTCGGGACGGGCTTTCTTAGGAAGCCACCGGAGAGATGCCACGTCTACCAGGGCCAGGCTGGATGATGCTGGTTGCTGTGGAAACGGCAGGGCCAGATCCAGGGACCACAGCATCGTCCCTGCACCCGGGACCAGCCCAGTTTGCAGCCAGAGAGCACAGGACACAGGAAAACAATGGCACTGGGCCATCCCTGTCCCCAGACCACTCCAGTCCCATCTTCCCTGGGGACTGTCAGGGTCACCCTGTCCCACCTCACCTGTGTCGTACACAGGGTGTTTCTGTTTCCTCGCATGGGGCTCCCCGGGCTGGGAGATGGTGCGCTGGTCCTTGGCCACCACCTCTCCTCCCAGCCATCCCACCGGGCACCGCACGCGCAGCCTGGCACCTCCAGGCCATCAGGCCCCCAGGAAAGCCTTGTGCACCTCCACCAAGACTTCACCCACCCGGTGCTCAGCCACAGGCTCTCCTAAACATCACCCAGACCTGGGGGAGGTGGGACACAGTGACAAGCCACAGAAGGTCCCCCATGAGCATGGCCAAAGCCCGCTGCCCACCAGGCAGGTTCCTGCGGGCTGTCAGGCTCCCACCCAGCCCCAAGCTCATCCCCGCTTTGCTCATGGGCAGCTCAGCTCGTTAGGGATGCCGGGATGATGGAGTAGCCTGCTGGAGCAGAGGAAGCCAGGCAAAACCTCTCCATCTATCAGGGCCCCCACTTTCTGCCAAGCACATTAGGGGATAATTAAGTAAAAATAGGCCTTCCGACCAGTGTAGCTCATTAAGGGCTAATTAAGTTAATTAGTGCCAGGTGTGGATTGCAGCGCTTGCGCGTGTGGCTGTTGTTTGCTGTAATTGCATTTTCTCAGCAGCTTCCTCCGCCAGGCTGGAGCGCGGCCAACAAGGAAGGTATTCAGTGCCCTGCTGTTGGTGCAACACGGGGCAGCCGGCGGGCACCGTGCGATGGCACCGCGCCGTGGGCAATTAACCCTTCTCTTGCTGTGCCCACCCGAGGGGGTTCTCTCACCCCAAAGCCACAGCTGGGCTGTGGGGCAGCGTGCACAGCCCCTGCCCGTTCCTCTTGGTGTGGTTCTCCTGCCTGGACACAGGGGAGGGACGAGAGCGTTTGCCATGGCAGTTGCCAAAAGCAGTCCAGAAGGCAGGGGACAACAGCAGGCAACATGTCCCCAGGGCCCAGCAGGGTCACTGGGAGCGAGCTCTCTGAAGGCATCTGAAGGCAAATAAGGGCAGAGATGAAGCAGCGGAGACAGCCGAGCGCACTGGTCATATCACTGCCGGCAAACGAAAGAGGGATGGCAGAGAAAAGGGCAGAGAGGATGAAAGAAAGGTGAGAAGAAAGCATGCGAGGGCAAGGAGAGAGCTGCCAGGTTCTGATCTCCGCTCTCTGCACCCGGGAGCAATTAGAGCTACTCTGCCTGTGCCCCACGGAGACACTGGAGGGATGAAGATGTGACAAAGACCAGGCTATTTTTTGCTGAGGTTACTGTCACTAATAAATGGAGACTGTTCCTGCTCCTTCCAGTATCTGGGCATTTGGCGTCCTCCTCCGAGCGCAGCCCCACAGGTAGCAGCCTTGCTCGGAGCTGACCCGCACTCCCTCCGAGAGGTGAGACTTGGAAACAACCCCATGAAGTACGGCTGGCAGCTGGAGAGGGGACGGAGAGGCTGCACAGGCACCAGCAGCTCTCCCTCATCCCTCTCCCACACCATGAATCAGCCCCTGCCCAGGCAGGAGCCGGGCAGAGACCGCCATCTGCACTCTGGGATGGGATGCATGCCAGGGTGCACAGCTGGCATCCCGGGGGCTGCCTTGCCTGCACCCTCCGGCCGATGGGAGGTTACTGCTGCCTGCACTGCTCTGGCAAGCACGATGGGGAAAAGGGGGCTGGAGGGGAGGCAGGAGGAGAGCTGGGTCCTTGCATCCCCGCCGCGATCTCTCAGCGCCGAGATAATTGCCTGCCGGTGACAGCTGAGGTCAGGCATGACAGATACCTCGGGAAGAGCTCCCGGCTCCAAGACCTCCCTGCAGCAACCCAGTTCAATACTGGGGTTGAGAGGTAATTTTCCCGATCTCCCCCAGCGCAGGCTGTCTCTGGGTGGATCACGGTGCACGCAGTGATCCCTCGGGCGTCCCTGCCTTCAGACCGCATGCAGCCCCATCAAACAGCCTGACATGTGGGCCATGACCCCCAGGGAGGGATGGGGAGTAGTAGGGTACCAAGCTTGAAGCTCTGGAGCTCCCACGGGGTGCAGTGAGAGCACCCAGGCAGGAGCAGTGCCCACCTGGGGGTCAGTGGCCCACAGATGGACTTGCTCCTGCCCTTCATCCCTCCATGACCACAGGAGGCTTTTCCACCTTTCTCTGCCCGCTCCCTGCCACTCCGTCCTGACACATCAAGAATGCACAGAGCACCACGCAGCCCCACTTCTTCTGCCATGGGGCTGGGAAGGAGTGTCCATGTGTCCTGCGGCTGGCTCGGATGGCCGGGAGGCCAGTGGGCACTTCTTGGGGCTGGCAAGGTCTTTATTTGCCCTTCCCCTGCTCCGGCGGTGGGAGCGGGGCAGGGCAGGAGAGATGCACGCTGGGCACAGAGACGCCGGGATGGGACACGGAGCCTGATGCCACCAACTCAGCACCCACGGGAGCGAGCGTGTGCCCGAGCAGGCGGGAGCAGGCAAGGAAGCAGGCAGCTCGGCAGCACCATGGCTGCCCTCTCCCCGGAGCTGGGCGCGGAGGCTGACAGGATCATTACAGTCGCTATCTGGGCTCACCAGCTCGTCCCTCTCCCCTTCGCCTTTTGCATAATGGATAGGCTGTGAGTAATGGGAAATGGCAGCCCAGCCGCGCTTGCTGGCAGCCCCTTAATGAAGAATATGGAAATCTCATCAGTCCAATCAGGCCAGCAAATGAAACTGCTTCCCCCCGCCGATGTGAGCAGAAGGCTAACAACCCGCACTCCCCAGCTCCATCCCTCTCCCAGGAAGCCCCCCCTTCCCCTTTCTGTGTTGACAAGCGAGCTGTGAACTTCATTTTTTCTGGCAAGCAGAGCCCCAGCTCTTCTTCCTTGCCCCCCTTCCCTGGGCTTGGGCCAGCAGGTACTCCTGGCCTGAGCCTTCCTCTTGCTCCTGCAAGAGCTTTGCTCCCCACCCACGGTGGTGTCACCGGATGGGTAACACCATCAGCAGGTGTCACCGATCCGTGGCTCCTGGTCCTTGCTGGTGTCCTCCCAGAGGACAGCTAGACCACCAGAGGACAGGCAAGGCTTCCTGAGCCTCCCGGGATCAGCTCTGACACAGTTGCTTGGTCAGGTCTGCATCCTGTGGTGGGGATGTGGGACACACCTGGTCTCCCAGCCGCAGCCACCTGAAATCACTGTGTCCTAGCAGGCAGTGGAATCTCTGTCTGTTGGTCTCATGTCCAATGAGTCCCAGCACAGCCAAGCTCCATGGACATCTGCAAAGAGCTACAGCACAGGGGAACCGCTGTCAGCATGGAAGAACCACTCTTTCCGTGGAGCTGTGAAACACTGTCCTTCAATTTGGCTACCATGGTGGCCTTGTAGTTTGGCTTGTATATCTTGGTAGGATGTTTGGCTGAGAAAGCCTGGCCTTGTCTATAGTGGGACACGACACGGTCAGTGCTGGGATCTCAGTCCACCCCGGGATCTGTAGAAGGACGGTTGCCTTGGATAAGGACCTGAGGGATGCAGGCTCAGCTCTGCCTCAGACTCCCTACGCAGGCTGTTTGCCCAAAATCTTTACCAAGACTTCATAGCTGGACTTGGTGGGTCCAAAACATGGCTGAAAATAGGTGTTTGCACAGCACCTCGCACCAGCAGGTCCTGACCTCCATGGCAGCATCCTCTGGCCTTTGCAACGCTTCGGGCAGGGGAGAGCAACGGCATCCTCCTCTGCATCTGCCTGCTCCATGGGCAGAGGCAGGAGGCTGGCAGGGAAACGGCCGCTCGCTGGTTCGGGGGAATGTTTAATTCCTGGCTTTCACAGCCAGCGTGTAGCTCCTAAACTGATGGTGTGCTTCAGCTGTGAATTTGCCCAGAAGCACCAAGGTGGGTATATGTTTTAATAAAATCCCAAGCTACGTATCTACCCAGGGCATTCATCCACACATAAATATATCCATAGCGTATGGTCTTTGTACAGCAGAGGATGCTAACTCAAGGCTGGAGGAAATCATTCGTTTTCATGAGTTATAAGATCATATCTGGAAACACTTCTAACAAGCCAAGATCAGTGTGGTGGCTAAGCTGGCGCTGGTCCCCAGCGCAAGCTGTTTGCACACACCAGTAATGATGCAAACAGGCTGCCGTTCAGCACGCTGATCAACATCAAGCCGTTGAAATTAAAGGCTGAGGAGAGGCAGAGCCATAAACATTTATCGCAACACTCTGCGTATCATCAGCGGCTGATTTGGAGGCAGTGGAAATGTGCAGCTGAAATAATAGGATTTATCAGAGGCTGCGATGAACCGTCCTTGATGGATGGCAGTAGAAGGGAAACAATGTGCCATCTCCAGTGCAAGGCCATTCTTAAAATAAAGCGGAGGGGGGAGGGGGTCGCCTTTATTAACACTAATCTCTCACGATTTTTGAGCCCACACCAGCCATCAGACCCAACCGCGGCTGGATGAGAAAGCCAGCTTGAAGATGATGCACTGGAATATCCCGGAGGACTGGAAATCAAAGTTGTGGTCTCTAAACGCCAAGTGTGTAATTTGCTGGAAAGTTGACACCATTTCTGCTTCGTCTTGATGCATTTTCCACTTGTTTGATCTCCTTTACATTTTTATCTCTGTTCTTCAGACAGAAAAAGCAAGTTGAGGAATTTCTTCATCTGCTCTCTCTTTTCTTCCTTATTTTGTTCTGTTGCTGCAGTGACACAACTCAAGTTCATTAATAATGACACCGACAATCCGCCTTTTAAACCAGAAGCACCTCCATCTCCTGCCACCCACCGAAGCAAGAGATGCCCACCTTTGCGGGGGGGACGCACAGCTGCCGCGCTCCCCACAAACAGCAGCTTAAGGCAGGAACCGGCAGCGCTCGGAGCTCAGCACTGCTGTAATCGAATTGTCTCCTGTCACATCGGAGCACCCCGCAACGCTCCTCCAGCTAACGGGCTGGGAGGAGGAGAGCGCTGAGACAGGCAGCGTCAGAAGAAAGCCGGAAGACAATAATTTGATAGTGGGTTTTTTTTTTATATTGATCTGAAAATAGAGGATATAGATTGTTTTTTAGAAGGGAACTTCAGTTAAAATCTCTCTGTCTCTGTCTCTCTTTCTACTAGAAGTAATCCCAAGGAAATATTTTCATGAAAAAGTCTCTGACTTACAGATCATCCAGGGTGTTTTATGCATGACAAAGTACCTAATATTTGAAACAGGAGACAAACCCCATTTGACTTCATCAGATTTGCAAACGGTTTAGCTTTGACTGCATTTAACGTCTGCCGCAGGCCCCACGGAGACGAACTGCTTCTGCACCTAAACCTCTCCTGCGGACCCGTGGGCATGGCTGGATGCTGAAAGGCTGCTGCTGTGACCAACTGACCCTGATTTGCCCTCTAAAGAGGAGGGCTGAGCGTTACAGCTCACACCTTGTCAACTCTGTGGCACTGACTGCACAAACCCCCTTGGACCAGAGCAGGAGGGAATGCAATGATGTCCCTGTCCCATCTGAGACATCCCTGAGAGCCCCAAATTTAGTGAAACATTCACACCTCATTGGCTTCTTTTCTACCCCCTGGACACCAGTATCTCTGATAAAACAAGCCTCCCCAGGAGCCTCTACTGTATCACATTTTTCTTGCTCAAATGGCTTGCAGAAGGGACTTGCTTTTGTTTCCACCAACACAAAGCCAAAAAAAAAACCCAAGGCTACATCAGTACGGGACGTGGGTGGTTGGAGAAAAATGGGTTTCCTGCTGCTTTGTGTGTCCTGAAGCCTATTAACTGGCACTCTCTCTCAACCGCTTCTTTTTCTGCCTGACAGGTTAAGCCCGTGTTGGCTTGACGAGACATTAGCAGCAGAACTTCTCTTGTGCCAGCCAGCCATGATTCCCACTCCCACAACTCAGCTGTCCAGCGATCAGCCACTGTTGAAGGCAGGATTTGAAGTCGCTGCACCACATCTCCTCACTGAGACCTCGAGTGGGCCCCATAGCCCTCTGAAGGTTGCTGTGAACTATGTAGAAATGAAATTGGTTTCTTTGAGGTGAGATTGGACACAGCGAGTGACTGAGGCAGTGTGGGGGTGCAGTGGCATCTAAGCAGAGATTTGCTGCTTGTTCTGCTGCTTTCGGCATTTGGCTTCCCGCTGCCCAAGTCCCTGTGTGCACAAAGGTCCCTGCAGCACCCCTCCCTACCTGGGGCATCCCTGCTTCAGAGACCTGCTCTCAGAAATGAAGAATGAATCCCATCTCTTTGTGAAGGTGAGAAGCAGCCCACAAGATATCTAAAAGGGCTAGGATGGGGTCTGGTGGGATGGGGACTGGAGGGGCTCTTTTCTACAGGGCTGTGATGGGTTTGCCTTGATGCTGCAGGTCCCAGGAGCAGTGGCCACAGTGTCCTTTCCCAGAGTCGCCTTGGGGTGTAAACTGGGGCTGGAAGATCTAGGATCAACCCACCCCTGTCACGTTTTCAGGAATAGTAGTGAGTAACTTTTGACCGGTCACTTTGGGTGATTTCAATGTCCTATGATTTCTGCTGTTTAAAGGATTAGGAGCCTAATGCTGAACTCATCAGCCAGGGTCTTCCTATCATCAGAAGAGAGAGAGGGGCTGCTACAGAAGATGAGTCTCTCCATGCTCAAACACATGTCTCCAGGTGGGACAAACCTCCTTTTCAGAGAATGCCTTAGATCAGATGGTCCACGTTTCTGGAGAGGAATCCCCTCTCTGGATGTCTCTAGATTAATACTGGGGAGCCTTTCCACTGGGGCATGCGGCACATGGAGGAACAGGGGTAGCTAGAGGCTGACATCCTTCTCTCTGTCATTGTCCTGACTCCTGTGCTACTACTGGGCAATAGTCACCGGGAAGCTTGCAGGGCCACTTACCAGATCACACACTATGCCAGTCTTCCCTGTTTCAAACCTTCCCTGACAATACTGCTTTTCCCCTCCCTCTTGTGCCTCAAGGATCCCTGTCTCAGCCTTTGCTCTTCCTCCTGAGCTGGTCTTGCCTCCTCCCAGCCTGCCAAGAGCCCTGTTCCCGTCAGTGGTGAGAACTCTAGTCCTTCCTTCTTCTTCTCATCCAGAAAAGGGTCTCTTCTCCCAGACGAACTCCGGACAACTTCCTACTAGAGATCTGTTTGTGAGTGCACCTGAGCCGGATTTCTCCTGCCTCCTCTGAGCCCTACTCAGTCTCACGAGGAGGAAACCTAAGAAACGTGAATGCTAATGCTCCTACAAATGCAACAAAAGGGACCTTTTCAGTGTGGCTTCAGATCTCAGCAGTTGCTCAGAAGCTGTTTTCAAGCACTTCAAATAACACAATGAAATTTGCAGCTCTTTCAAAAAGGAAAAGCAATGCTCAGGTAACCTGCCTAAAAATGAAGGATCAGTAGGCTGGTGTGAGGGAGGCGCAGGTGACGGAGGAGAGATGGGAGAGTGCCTCCAGGCGTGTGATCCCCCACTCCAAATCATTAACCCCTGAAACACAAATAGCAAACCCAGCTCGGGGATCATGGCTGTGGACACACTCTGTTAGACCCAGGAGGGCTCACCTTAGCAGTAGCTTCTGGAAAGACCTTGCCAAGACTGGATGACGGGAAGGAAGGGCTGCCATGCGTTTCTGTTTGCATTGATGCATTTGCCCTATTATTCACGGCTAGTGTGCATTTTGCTTCCACTTTGTTCCCAGCTTACTTCATAGCTGGGTTTTCATGCCTTCGAGGCAAGCGGCATTGAATGGTGCCAGAGTGATAGTCCTTTGCCAAGAGCCAACTGTGCATGCCCTGGGCTTTAGTTTTCATTGGCAACAGTCCCAGGAGAAGGTGTCTGTGCTCCTCGATTGTCGGTGTTGCCTCTTGTCTCCCATGTCCAGCTCACTAATCACTTTTTAAATCTACTAGCTGATTTTTTTTAGGTAAATGTGGTGGAAGAGTAGGAGTCTCAAAGACAAGTGTTATGAAAACAAATGTCCAGGTCTTTTTCCTCCATCTTGTTGCAGCACCAGCTGAAGGCAAAGGCTATGATGCATGAGCTCACTGTTAATTAGGGATCAGATAACCCAGCTCGGAGAGAGCAATACCATATAAATCCATCTGGGGCTAAAGAAAAGCTTCCACCAGTGCGTCTCACCATCCTTAAGACACTCAGTGTCCCTGCCAGGAGTTGCAGGGTCTTCGCTGGAACCAGATCAGCCAGGGCAGAGTCCCCCAGGATGGCTAAGCACTGGGGGAAGGAGGACAGCCTTGGGACACTGCTCACAGCAGGAGCCACTCGCTTCTCGACAGGTCCTTGCCCAGCCAAACAACAATGACTTGGGCTTTCTTTTCTATTTATGCCCCCAGCAGAACTGAAGAACACCTAATGCTCATCCTGCCCAGCATCCTGTCTTTGCCCATGCCTTTCGCTTTGCACAGTTGCCCTGAAAACAGAGCAGCGTGGTGGAGGGTACATTAGAAATGGCACTGATTTGCCAGTGGCAGGTCCTTGAAGTCTTCTGCCCAAACCCTGGACTTATTTGCCTTCTCCTAAAAGTCCATAAGGTCTGAACCCAGGAAGAGAGTGATGCTATGGGGTCCACCTATGAAACAAGCTACCCGAACCCAGGCACAGGTCTGGTCAAGTCTGGTAAGAGTTTCTCCAGGGCGTTTTGGCTGCTGCTGGAGCTGCTCAGCAGCACAGGAGGGTGAGAAGAAAGACTTGCCTGCCTTTTCTCCACAAAGGCACAACTTGGACTGCGCCCGCATCGCTTCTCCCCTGCAACGAGAGCTGGGAAGGTGCTGCTGCTGTCCCAGTGACTGGCACGAGGAAAGCAAACTGGCCGCCGTCGGCATTTGATATAAGACTTTCCACAAACACCAGCTAATGGGAATTCCTCAGTGGTGTCCCTGGGAGTTTCAATATTGGATGTCAAGGCAGTCTTTTGTCTTCTCAGCAGGCAGTCGGACCTGACGTGCTTAACCCTTTCCAGCCTGAAGCAGAGGGTGAGGGACTGAGTGTGGCAGGGTCTCAGAGCAGGCTGGGGGTCCTGCTCTGGCTCTCTGCTGCGCTCAGCTGCTCTATGTCCCGGCCTCAGCTGCACAGCACTTCTGCTCCTGCAAACTCAGTGCACGTACAGCTTCACGTTATGGGCAAGGTGCTTCAGAGGATGGGGATCCAGGAGGGCTGAATGTCTTGCAGCTTGGAGCTGGCAGGCAAGCGGGGCACGCTAAAGGGTTTAGTTTGTGCCCAGTGAGAGCAGCTGTAGGCAGGAGTGGGTGAGCGGGGAAGTTACAAAAAGAGACATAGGGAAAGAAAGGGCCTGTTGGGGCAGGGGGGTATGTTTGCATGGGGGAGGGCAGGAATTTCTTTTCTTACCCAAAAGTCTAAAGTGCCTTTCTTTAGTGCCTCCATCGCTGCATGGGGCCTCGGTCAATAACATTCCTCCCTCGCCCTGCGGAAGGAGACAGGCCAAGCAAGACGTGGCTGAATGAAATTCCTCTCACCTCACCCCGTAAACATCCCGAGAGTCTGGCCCCATTATGGCTGGGTACAAAAGTCTGGGTCCGAGGCCGAACAAAAGGATGGGGAAGAAAGTGCAGGTTGCCAGGGCAACGCTGTCCAGGCTGCCTGGTTTTATCAGCAAGGGGCCTGGGTTTTCTGCCTGAGTTACAGGAATCTGAGGCAATTTATTTCCACTGCAAGACAGAGGCTTTAGAGGGCAGGCGCGGTGAGGCTCCGGCTTCGCTTTTGGTGTTCGCAGCAGGGCAGGTGAGGCAGGAGCAACCAGCACAGTCTCCAGGCAAGCGGGGTAGGCAGACAGCCGGCAACATCCCGGGTGGCATGGGGAGCAAAGCGATGCCCAGGGCATCTCCTGCAAAGGGTAACACAGAGAGGGGACCCTCCAGGGGCTCCTTTCCACCTGCTCATTACAGAACGGGGGCTCTGCCCCAGCCTCCTCTACAACAGACGAGTCCGCTCATCCCTCTGTTCAATGAGCCCATTCATCTCTGTTCACTGAGAAGCGATTTACCCCTTTCTCCATGCTCAGGCAGCTCAGTGCCCCAGCAGGTTGGATTAAATTGGGAAAAGCTGTTATTTCACTGCCAGATGAAGGCTGGTGACTCCCAGGTCTGGCAGTGTCCTGACGAGAAAGGATCTGGTCCATCCCCAGAGACCATCAAAGTTGCCTCTGACAGGCCTGGATTGCAGTGAGAACATCCGAGACCCAATGCCTGAGGGCCAGAAGACGTGGGACTACCAGGTGCCCCAGCATGGCATTTAGCAAAGTTAATGTAAGACCTTAAACCTTCCAGACCCCCTAACTGAGGACTAGATCTCGGATGTGCTGGCCTCACGCTGACAAGGAAGAGTTCAGCTATGGGAACTAACTGGATTAATGTCCTCCCTGACCAGTTTTGGTGCCAGGAGAGATGGTACTTGAGACACCTGGAAGCAGTGAGGATAACATGGCAAGCCAAGCTGAGATAAATCTTACAAAGGGTGTAATAAGATGGGGGAAAAGACCATTCAGGCATGAATTCAACATACTAGGTCTGTTGGGAAGCATAGATATTTGTGATGTGGCCCCCAACAAGTCTGAAGATGATAGTGCTGGGTGTAGGGTCAACATGCAAGATAGTGAATGACAGTATAAACTGAATGGTGTAATAAAAGAAGAGTCAAAAGTCGGATATCCTGATGCACCGCAGCCAGCAGAAGTAGGTATTTGTGGTTTCCAAACAAACTAATGATGTGCCAAACTGCAGGTTTGGTGGCAAGGTTTCCAGAGGCAGAACCTCTCACGGAAGAGAAAGAACCACACTGAAGATTGTGAACATAATACTCATTCTTCCTTTGCTTTATTTTTTTACTGTGAGGCTTGGGGAGTTTGTAGGATGGGTCAGTAGCATGCAAAGACCTCGAACAAAATTTGCAGACCAGCATGGTTAAGCGGCTGGAGGAAAAACAGCTCAGCATGCCATGGAAAGCATTCAACCAAGACAGCCTGCTCATCTCAATTTATCTAGACAAATTTCTAGACAAATGCAGCAAGCTGTGCTCAGTGGAGTAACACGGAATTACTAATTAAACTGAAGATGATGGGATTAGTGGAAGAAATAGAAGTTGGGTACAGAAGCTGTACCTCTGGACAGAAGCAGTAGCAGGCTAGACAGAGTTCACCACCGGAGTTTCTCTGGAATCGATCCTGGGATCGATCTTGTTTATTCTCTCCATGAATGATGTTGTCATAAGAAATGGCAGCGCTTAGGTTAAGCCAGCTGATGACGCAAAAGGAGGAGGTATTGTGAATGCAGAGGAGACAGGAGATCAAACAGAAAGCAGCAGACAACCTTGAGCACGGAGACGCAGGAATGAGTTGAAATTCAACAGCACGACATGCAAGACTAATCACAGGGTTGGGGTTTTTTTGCGCTAGACGGAGTGTGTCTGTTGGACATGACTGAGGAGGAGGTGAACTTAGTTGTAGCAGTCATGGGTGAGTATGAACCACCAATGAGCTAAAGGCACAAAAAGGCAGAGACTTCAGGATCCTGGGATACTTCCAATAGAAGCAGAAAATTATTAATAGCATTTGCAAAGTACTGACAAGGCCTTGTGTAGGATTGGATAAGAGTCCTGAGCAGGTAGGCTGAATTCAGGCCAGAAGCAGTGCAGAAAAATTCTCAGAGTACAATCAAGAGACTGGAGATCCTATTTCACAAGTAAAACAAAGGCTGGAAGGAGTTATTTTCTCTGATGGTTCCCTAGTTGGGGTGGTGGAAAGAACACATGGGAGGAAGAAAAGCTGTATAAAATTAGCGGTAATGCTGGCACAAGAATGAGCGAGATCCAAGCACACCAGAAAAACTCAGTAATTAGAAAGCAAGTATCTTGGTGACCGCAAAGACCCTGTGTCCCTGTGTCTCCAGCCCAACTGAAGCCACCTGTGCCCTTGCCTTCCCCAGGATCTCTTTCACAGAGCAACCACCTGCATCCTGCTCTTTCCCCCTCTCCGTCTGTGTGCCTGGAAACCGATTCCAACTTCAACTTTAAAGAGGGAAAAAGAAAAGGAAAGCCAGTAGACTGGGCCTTTTGTACAGCAAAGCAGATTAGGGGCCTCCCAGGGACTTGCAGCTTGTGCTCAGAAGAGGGAAGGGCTGGGAGACGGAGGGAGGGAGAGGGTGAGGGAGGGGAGTCTCTGCTCTTGTCTGCAGCCAGTGAAATTCAGACCTGCCTTTGGTCTACTCCTTGCAAACTCTTATTTGTCCAGCTTCCTTCCTTTTCCCCCTCGTGCTTAACATTGTGGATCAGCATTTTCGGGACTAGGATCGTTTCAGTTCCTGCAAAGGATTTGATTCCTGAAACGTGTGTCATGTTCCCCTGCTCCCATGCTGAATCAGGAAAGTATTTGCCCAAACAAAAGCCAAATCCTCCTCCTAGGAGCAAACAGGACAAGGAGTCCCTGCAGCGGTCTCTGGTCTGATGACAAAAGGTTCCTTGGACTATGGGGAAGCAGGTTAGTGCCTCCGTGGATTATAGAAACAGCTGTGGACGGCAGACATTAGCTGCCACCTGTGTGATGACCGCTGTGTGGTTCTGGTCCCGGGGCCAGGAGGACACATGCCAGATTCTTTGTGCTACCTGTCAGCCCAGGCTTGACCCTCATGGTGTTTTCTTTATTTGCAACTCACCCCCCCCACCCCCAACACAAAGTGTCTAGGCTAGGATGAGCCAGACTTGCCTAGACCCAGGTTTGGACAATCTCAGTCTCTTTTCATTTGAAATGGCCGATACCTTCTTTGGTTCTGGGCTGTAGGAAATTATTTGTCCCCAGTGAGCACGCTAAGGCAGAGTGATGCCTGTGTACGGTGCTAGCACTGACCCCTCCGCTGCCACCCGGGCACGGAGCTGCTCTTCATGCAGCTGCTTCCTTAAGCAACTCCTTCCAGGCTGGTGTGAGCTTCATTTTCCAGGCATCTGCCGTGGGGCAGCTGGCTTTCAGAAAGACTCCTGTCCTGAAGGGAAGCTGCTACACCTTTCTAAGTGCTCTGTAACATCCCACCTGAGGTGTGTCCATGCCACGCCCCAGAAATCCCATCCTTTCCAGGCTCAAGTTTCGCCCTCTGTAAAACAGCCATAGGGCAGACCCATCCTCTGGCAGGTAAGTTGCAAAGCTAATGTCATTAACAGTTTCAAAACATTCTGCTATTTTAGTGAACTCAATTGAAAAGCTTTTTAGGAGACTAACAATCTTACCTCGCTAGTAGAGACTGAATAACTGCAGTAAATCCTGCCTGAGGCTTCCTGCACTGAACAACACGGTGGAAACACAGTATTCCAAGACTCCTTGCTAACCGTACAGTGTTTGTCCTGTGTGCGGGATGAACTGGGGTCCTCTGCAAAACAGCTGAACTGTACAATTAACATTAAAATAAAAAAAATCTGTGCAATAGAAAAGATCGAGGTCTGCGCAAATGACTTTGACCTAGCATTTCTCATGCTGCAACCAGATTGGTCTTTGGGCAATTTGCATGTGTATATGCGTGCATGTTTTGTTCTGTAACAGTCACCTGTACAGTCCTTTTGCCAAAGAATTTTTTATTTTGGCAAAATTTGGGTATATTTCACAGGGGCAGCAAGAGCTGGGAACAACAAGAATTTCCGTTTAAGCAAAAAGCTTTACCATAAGGGTGACCGAACACTGGAGCTGGATGCCTGGAGAGGTTGTGGGGTCTCCATCCTTGCGGATGCTCAAAACCTGATGAGATGCTGTCCTGATCAACCTACTCGAGCTGACTCTGCTTTGAGCCAGGCGGTTGATCTATGTGGTCTCCAGAGGTTCCTGCCAACCTCAACTATTCTGTGCTTTTTATGTAGGTGTAGAAGGTGATAGAGTAAATGCATACATATACTTCCCCTAAACTTTAGAAGTAGATGCCCTATAGAGAAAACTCCGTGAGAACAATTAAGTTGGGTGACATTCTAAGCAGATGAAAAATTGGTCTTATAGTGGGAAATGTTGACCAGCCCTAACTGATACATCTGACCCTGCTGACAGTGGGGTTGTCTCTGCTGTTTTAATTATCCTCTGCAAACTCTAAGGCTACTTTAGGTGTTTGGAGCTGCTGTCTGCTATAATAAGACAGGCACACCAACAGAAGCTTGAATTTTGACAGGGCATGTGAAGAAACTGGTTTTTCCAGTCCTTTTTCAGAATATCTTAATTGGGTTTATTCATCGTATTGGGTCAGACCAAAGACTCGCCTCCTCTAGCACTATTCCTGCTGGCAGCCGTGGGTGAGCGCTTGGAGGAGAGATGGTGTGTGACCCTTCCCTCAGGCTCCTGACATCCAGCAGTTTAGGATGTCAGCGGGTTGCGAGAAGATGGTTTAGCCTCCAACCTTCAGGACGTGAGGTTTGCCATGGGAACGGACTGTCCAGATGCAACAGCAATGAGCCTGCGATCCCTTGCAAGCTGAGGGCAAGGTGACACCCTGCTACCGACAGAACACGAAAAGCCTCTTCTTTTTGCTTCTTCCATTCAGACGAGAAAAAAACCGTGGTGGTGGCCTGAATTATGGCACTTGTGGCTTTTTCCTGTTGCTGACAATAACAATGGGCAACGTTAGTTTCCAGGCAACTGATTTTGTGGCTTTGCAAGGGCATTGGGGTTTCTCACTGAGGACCCTGTTTTCTTCCCTTCCCTTCCCTTTTAAGCATTACGCTTTCACCCAAATTGCATGGACTCCACTTTCCTTGGCGCAGGTGTTCTGCTGTCCTGTGGCTTTGATTTTCATATCCTTACAGTTCTTTTTTTAAATACCAGCCAGCACGTGCTCTCCTCATTGAAACCCTCAAGGGGGGTAGATCTGCAGGGTCAACAACACGAAGTGAGGATGGCGGAGATTAAAAAAGTGGGCTGGTGAGGTTGGCAGAAGAAGACACAGTGTTAAGGTGTAGCCCCACATAAGAACATGTAAGCTTGGTGCTTCACATAGCCTGGAGTGATTAGGCTAAAGGAGGAAGATAATGAACTGGGATCAGCACACAGCTTTGACAGGCCTTCATACCTACAAACCCTACAAAGCCACTCAAGGGTGACTTGGCTGAACTCAGCTGAGTCCTCATCTCGGGTCATGGTGCTACTGCAGCAGGACCTAAGGAAAGAGACACCCATGATGCTGTGAATGCCACAGCATATTCCCTGCCAAAATCAGGGCTATCTCACTGCTGAGCCTGCAGCTTCTACAGACAAATAATGCTAAAATACCTGTCTTTACCAGATAAAGCTGGATAAAGTTGGGTATTTCCAGGAACAAGGGAAATTAAATTCTCCAGACTGCATTGTAGAAGTGGTGCCAAATGTTCTCTGGTCCAAAAATGTGTAGAAATATAGAGGTGCTTCTTTTAACCACAGAAACTTGACTTCTTAGAACACGAAAGATGATTGGCATTTTTTTCCTGAACCTATACTTTTTGTCTGTAAAATGTGGAATTCCACAAGAGAAGGAGAGGTTATAGATTTCTAGGAACAGCAAGGATCAACTGTTTCCTAAGGGAAGGCAAGCCAGGAGCCAAAGGTGACCCCAGTACAGGCATTGCCCTCACCAGTCAGGGCACAGTCCCATAGCATCTTAACGTGACAGGCAGAGCCAAGTGCTGGTAACAAGGGCCACAGACAGTCCCAGACAAAGTAAAAAGATGAACCAGCTCCAGGGTCTATCCACGAAGTCTTGTTTGGAGCACAAGCGCCAGAACAGAACTGGAGACAAGGCTACAACATGGGTCTAAAGTCCATCCAGGAGGCAGGGCCACAGATGGGACTGTAGATGGGTACATCTGTAACATAGTTCAGGCAAGAACTGGGGTCCAGGTCTGAGCTTAAATGGTGCTCCTGGAACAGAATGGCGGGGGGACACTATAGGTCTATTAGTACCCTCAGGACCCTGACAATACAAGCTTCACAGCCTCACTGGAAAGTATAGCAATACCTTAAACCCCTACAAAACCCAACAGGTAGATCCTGCTCATGCCTCTGCTAATAACCACTTGAATTTTTCCTGGTGCCCTCTTGTATATCACTTACATCTTGGGAAGAGGGGGAACTGGAGCCGGGAATCAGAGTGTTCAGATCAACCCCAGGGACGCAGCAAACATATCAGACGTGCCCAGCATGAAATGGGATCTAACAGGAAAGAGGAGAGGGAAGATGGAGGGGGATCCATTATTCACGAAGGCAACAGTAGTACAATACATCCTGCACAGACCCATGCAGCATCGGGTAAGGTTACTGCAGAAACAAGAGTTGGTAATGGAATGCCAAAGCTCTGCTCTTTGGGTGCAGAAAGCAGAGAGGTGTTCAGTCCCTCCCTTCCTTTCCCTTCCCTTCCTGGTAGATAACACTCTCCTAGGGTACATGACAGCAGAAATAAGCTTCCTTGGAAAACTCTACTTGTGGCCCTTTGACGAAGATTTGGGAAGTTGGAAGCCCGTACAGCACAGGAAGAGGGAGAAGCAGCTCCCAGAGAGGCAGCAGACAAGTGAGATCAGAGAAGCAGAGGAAGTCTAAACAGCCTCGGAGGATGGGGCCCCAGAGCTTTGCTGCAGGCTCCTGGAGGGATGTACCAGAGCCTCCTGTCTCCCTGTGCGTGTCACCTGCTCCCCCTCTTCACCTCTCACCAAGGATGATTGTGATTTCCATGGGAAACATATCAAGGCGTGGCATTTCTTTCAAAGTACAGCTTGTGCTTGTTATGGCTCTACCATTTCTCACAAAACAATGATTCCTATTACATCTCCTAGACATCCTTTTTTTCCCATTTGCTGCTTTCTCTCTTTCTTCCCCTTGCAGCCAGAGACACTGGCTCCTGTTCGGCAGGCTGGCTGCAGGACACCTCTGGCATCTGGAGGGGTGAGCAGGTAGCTGTGTAATGCTGACTGCTACAACATGCAGGATACAGCCCAGTAACTGTCCCAGGGAATTAAACATCCCTGGCCATTTGGGCAGAAGACCAGGTGCCGGCCTTACATTACTTGGCTTAGAAGCTTCCTCAGAGTATGACAAAGTATTTGTTCCAAAGAAGGGAAGCCACCAGTTCATGAGAAAATGGAGGCTAAACAGAGGTTGTCTGATTTGCAGAGGAAGGGCTATAGCCTTCACAGCTCAGTTCCCCTAGAGTGGTATCACCTGCAATGTTTTCTTCACCAGGACTACTTAAATTGTGCCTGATGAGCTAGATCTAGTCCCTCCTTCAGGCAGTAGATGGGGGCTTTTATCTGCATTGCTGTAGCTGCTAGAGCTTCTTCAGGTCTGTAGGGCAAGGAGAGGAATTGCTTCCTGGGTGCTTGGTGGTGTGTGTATATAACACAGTTGTTGGGCAGGACAAACATTGAGGCATTTGCTCAAACTGTTATGTTCCTGCTCACCTCTCTGGGTCTGTCTGGTGTGTAGGGGAGAGGCAAGGGGGGAGGGGATTATCTATTAAAAATACAATAGGATGTGAATGTGAATATGGACTATCATCCAGGGGAAAAAATCCACCACTCACTGCAATGCTTTTATTTTACCTTGAACAGAATCAGACCTGAAATCCTGGAGCTGGTAGAAATGAAGTACTTCCTACCCTGGGCAGCTTATGCAAGACAGGAACGTGTGCAGACATGCAAAGTGAAGATGATCTCTCAACTTAGCAGGTGAGGAGGCAGCAGCAGATGTGAGCTTGTGGTGGCCCTGGGACTGCAGCATGTTTGTAGGCGCCACTTTGATGGACTAGTGTGCAGGCTCAATCAGACCCTTGTGCAAAAAGAGCTCTTACTCAGCTTCAGAAAGGCTTTGCAGGATCAGGCCCTGTCGGTGCTGCAGGATGTGCTGATATCAAATCAGTGTGTGCCACTGTCAGGCTGTGCCTGGAGGGACGGATGGCTCGAGCACGCTGGCTTGGATCATATCCCAGGCATAGTATGGAAGCTGCCAGGCAGTGCAGCCAGGAACACTTAGTGCTCACCTGGAGTATGTTGCATGATATATTTAGAAACTCTTTTTTTATTATTGTTTTTAATTACATTCAGCTTTTCTGATATTCCTGACGGTGGTCAACCACATGGTTTGGGGAAAAAAAAAGCCACCACCCAGCAGTGTTGCGGGCCCTGTGTCTGCTTGTGAGCCAGGTCCCATCTGGCTGTAATTACTAGCTTCACATCAGCAGAAGAGTGTAATATTTTAACACAAATGTTCGATGTTTGCATAGAAAACCTCAGGATGGAAAGCGCTTGATAATCAGCCTGCGGGAGAGGAGGTGGGCCTGCTGCAGGTGAGCACTGAGGTGTATGGGTTGTAGCAAGACTTTATGGGTTTTCATGGGAATAAGGGGAAGAGCAACACTGAGTCCAGGAGGCCTTGGTGCTTTGCTCCAGGTAGAAGCTTCACATAGCCTTGCAATCCTCGTTTCTTGCTTAGACAAAGCAGAGCTGTAGGCAGAGGACCTCCAACCATAGGCTACAAGCCATGCGGAGTGGTGCAGTACGAGGCAGCTGACCCTGGCAAGGGTCTCCCATCCCCTCTTATTCAAAACCTATGAGATGGTCATCAGGACTTGCAAGATGGTAGAAGAGCTACTGAAATCAGCACAGGCTCCTTGCTCAGAGTGGTAGCCATCAGGAGGGACAGCAGCGTCTGGTGGATCTCAGCAGCTCAGTGACCAGCTGTCCCCAGAGAGGAGTGCAGGCTCTGGTGTGTTTCTTGAGTACCCAAGCTCGCAGAAATACAGTGTATTGCACTGGCCCCTAAAAAGTAAGACTGAGAGTGCAGCAGGCTCTGAGCAGGATGATAAGTAAGACAAGAGCTTCCTCCATTCCCAGGCACCTCTGGAAGGTGACAGACACGTGCACCGTCTGTGGTGTTTTAGCATTAAGGTCTGAGGACGACTTGGCACACCCAGCCAAATGACAGTCCTGGAGCTACTGGTCTGTGTGCCACCTCTTGTCAGGTAAGTGGCACTCCCGTTTTGCTCTCCTGATGGAGAAGAAAAGGCACGCCTGGAGAAGGCTTTCACTCACAATGCCATCATGCAGCTAGTGGCTTTCTCTTCATGAGCTTGTCCAGCCCAGGCTCAACCTGTTGCAACTTGTCATTTTATATCGGGGGAGGCTGGTGCAGGTGTAGGATAACAAAAGCCTCCTCACTGTCTCAGGGGGTTTTGGGGCCTCTTTTCTGCAGCTTGCGCACCCAAGGGGAGCCAGCCCTACTGTCGTCATTGCCTCCGAGAAGCATTGCTCATCTCGGCAAACTTTAAAGCTGCATCCTGACAGACCAAAATAAATCAATCAATAAATAAATTGTCCGTCTCATCTGCTGGATTCTGCAGTTTATTTCCTGGGTGCTGATGAAAAATAGTTGGATGCTTAGTAGCTTCATGAGACTAATTATGATAAATGGCCCCATCGCTGCTAATATCCGGCCATTAATTCCCAGATGGAGCTGCGGAAAATGTCAGGAATGGAAATGTCAGCTCTCTAAAAGGACCTGGCAGGTATTGAAGTGGGGACTGGAGCATCAGCAAAGGAGGCAGCAGCGGGAGAGCTGGGAATTAGCAGGATGACAATATGCATTTGGAAGCTGTAATTCTTCTGACTTGATTGCCCGGTTTCTTCCAGTTATGTCTCTCTCAAGCAATGACACAACCATGGCTTCCTTTGGATTTTGCTTTCTCTGAGCTCTGTTCCTGGCACCGAGGCAAAATGTTTGGTACTCACTAAGTGAGTGACACTTCCTTTGGGCAGAGGAAACTTGGCCTTAAGCTTCAGAAATCTCCTCCCCACTGAGATCCCCAGAAATGTCATTGTGCTCTGCAGGATGGACACACCAGTAATTCCCTCTACACAACGTGCAGGGCAGGCAGGCTGACTCGCAACAAAAGGTCATGCCGAAGCTCAACTTCCATTCTCCTCTGTTTCATATTTGTCTTCATATTTACGTTGCTACAATAACCAGGTGCGTACAAAAATCAGACAGAAAACAATGAAAAACACTTGGGTATTTTTGCTTTCCACCAGTAGTTTTTAATGGTTTCTCTGTTTGAGGGCTCTTTACAGAAATATTCACTACTAAGTGAGAAGGTACTTCAAGAGTAGAAGGACCAGCCAGATAAGTGATATGAATGCCCAGATATTGACAGCGCTGTGTTACTGATAGCAGATGGTCAGGCTGGCCCTCAGTGCAATTAATCAGCTGAGGAAGAAGTGTCAGGAAGGTATGTTCTGAAGCCCTTCTAAATCTGAAAATGTTGGATTGTCCTCTCATGTGGAGAGAGACTGCTCTGACACATTAGCATGATTGAACCTCTGCTTCTGATGGTGTTACACTTCTTCTAAGGCCTGGTGCAAAGAAATGCACTGATTTTGTGGCTCTGTTCAGCCCATTGTCTTAGGTCCTGCTCTGTGCAGCTTCTGAAACGCTGTTGTTCAGGTGAGGATCTATCCCAGCTTTTGGCACCCACTTTCAAATGGAAAAAACCTGAACAGGTTGAAGATTCCTTGATCAAATGCCAGTTGGTTGAAAGAAAGGCTTTTTGCAGGAATCCGTTACTGTTTGTCGGCAAAGGATGGAATTTTTTCTCGAAACCAGATGATTTCAATGCTTACCTGCTGAGAGCAGATATAACACTGAACCTGATGGGTCTGGTCCAGACCACAGATTTCAACCATAGCTCCCCGCACCCCCCAGCAAGTTCCCCTATGGTAGGGAGCCTAGATATCTCTGTCTCTCTCATAAAAAGCTCAGTCTTCCTCTAGAAGCTTCAGGGGAAATTTCCAGCCTTTCTAAAAGTGGACAAATCACTTCTCTTGATCCTATTAAAAAAACAATAAACTCCCTCGAGCATTCAAAATTCATTGGCTGAGGACCTCGATCCCTGTATGTTGTCTGGGAATGCCTGAGTTGTAAGACTGCTAGTAGCTCTTCAGAAATGGCTTGCAGTTTTTTAGGATCATTTTCACTGGGGGCGGGTGATAAATTTCCTAGAAGAGAGCAGGCTCTATCTATAGCCTCCTGAGTGTTGTGTTTTGCATGCTTGAAGAGTGTTTATATGTGAATCTCTGAAATTTCTGAAGAGTGCCAGGAAATGTCACCTCTCAGGCTACATCCTCCCCAGTACAGACTGGGCATATTGGCTTCCTCCTGAGGCAGACCCTGGTGCTCTTACCTGGGATGACTCGCATCCCAGCTGCCAACGGCCACCTCTGTGCAAGAGCAAGGCTACAGCCACCTATCTTTATGCTCCCGGATGCCAATGGTTAGACTGATGGTTCCACGTTGATGCTTTCTCCCAGGAAGGTGGGGAAGTGCCTGCACTGTATTTGGTGGGGGAGCTACAGAGCTGCACATCCCCTGTGCATGTCCTGACAAACGACCTGTCTGCATGTCATGTCAGGCTGCACGAAATCTGGCTGTGTATCTGGCTGGGGTTTCAGAGGAAGGATCTAACCCCGGAGGATTTGGGAGCCAGAGGGTGGAATCTTCAGGAGCATCTATGCCACTAATCCTCTCTGAAATCAAGGTCCTTATAGCATACATACAGGCTCTTCTTGGAAAAATCTCCCAGCTCAATGGTGGCTGACAGGCTCTTTCTACCTACAGCACTGTTGTATTAAACACAGTTCTGGCCAATTCAGCTGAAGCAGTTCTGTAAAAAAAAAAAAAAAGAAGCCTACTGCAAGCTTTCCCTGCTGAGATCTCGCTGTCTGAGTCTTGCTTAGCTTCTCCATCATCACCACTCCCTGCCTGCTCAGGCTTGGCCCTGGCAATCCTCACTGTTATCTTCCTGCTTCTGGCCAGCCCCACGCTTTCTGCGCACCCTTCTTGGAGAAGCAACCTCTGCCTGCAAATTCCTTGGGGAAGCCTTCTGGCTGGGTTGATGGTGCAATCCTGAATGTGAAAGAACGCGCCCTGGGGAGATGATTTGCTGCAGCACGGTGGTAGAGATGAGGCAGAAAGCTACCCGACAAAAATGTCACTCTATCAGGGTCAAAATCTCATTGCTTTTCTTGAGATGGAAGTGAAAACTGGTTGGAAAGAACAGAATCTGCAGCTGGATGCTACAAACTGATTCTCTGGTCCCAGCCTGCCTGAATTCAAGGTAACAGCCTCACGTTGAGAGAGCTGTTGGAAGTAGCAGGCATATAAGGTGAATCTGACTTGATATCACCTTGCCAGAATCAAATTGCCTCTTCAGGAGAAGGGCACAGGCAACACGAATCCAGACCTTGTCCTGACTCTCCCTGCTTTGTTACTTTCTCGTGGATTTGGATGTTGGGGTTTGATCTAACGAGTTTCTTGCCAAATGTACTGTTAGCATTGTCAACATGTGGTGTTTTACTCTAGATTAATGCTGTATCTTGTGTGTGGGAACGCATGTAGGTGTGGAATCTAGGGCCTTATTCTCCAGTGGCCCTGTGCTTTGAGGATCATTTACACCTTCAGCAAAATGTGTGGGGGGTGGGTATGGAAACACTGCTAAATCTGAAGGGGCCTGCCACCCACGCTGGGTAGGTGCAAGTGATAAAACAACCAGCGCATCATCGCTGAGGTCCACAGAAGTTGGGGTTTGATAGTTTATTATTCCTCCCATAACTAGAGGAAGGCCGTTCTCTGTAGAAGCGAGCCTTGGTGCCATACGCTGTCCCGGCAATGGTGTTTTCTGAGCTATCGGTTTGGGATAGATGTATGAGAGCCAAAGGGCTGAAAGAGGAGGGGAGGGAAGGTGGCTCCAGCAGCTCATGAACAACACAAGAGAGAAGCTGGGCTCTTCTGCCAGAAAAGAGCCTCAGAGACAGAATGAACCATTAGCACATTTCACGTATTTTCCCCTCCCAGTGCCAGCTCACATCCTAACACCTACAGAGAGTGGTTTGATTCTCGTGTCTGTTAACTGGGGCAGACAGGAGCTCTTTCCCTCACTGTGGCTCCAGACTCTGCTAACCCTTGCTCATGCTTTCACCATGCCAGTGGTCTGGCTGGTTGGACAAGGAGAGCATTAGTTTCCTTCTCCCAAAACAGCCTTGCACTAGGGAAAATCCTGGATAAGTCACTGATTGATCCGTCTCAGCAGGAACTCGGGAACCTTTTCTTGCAGAACTGCTCTCTTGGGAACTCAGCATCGCCTGTAGGTACGGGCAGATCTGTGGCCTCAAAAGAGCCCGCGGCAGAAAAGGAGCACGAAGAAGCACTGTCGGAAGAAAGACAGCGCTACATCTTCTGTGCCGGTTCCGCTGGGGACAGCGTCTCAGCTCGGACTGATACGACGAGAAGAAAGCACGGAGACGCTCAGCTGTGCCAGCTGCTGCCACTGCCACTTCGAACCTGCCTTTTGCGAGTGGTTAGGTCTCCCGCTCCCCTGCCTGGCCATCCTGGGCTAATGGAGCACTCGTGGAAGTAGGACACGGTGTCGGTGCACCCTGCTACAACCCCTGGGAGAGAGTCTCCAGGGAACCAGAAGGCCCTGCTGAAGGCAGGTCAGGAAATGGATCAGCCATGGCAGCACACGGACGGAGAGCAGGGTGGCTCACACACCTGTCTGCTCTCTGTTCTGGGCTGGTGGCTTTGTGAAGGTTCAGCCAGCTGAAACAGCTTGGCTTTCATCTCCTGACTCACTGAAGCATTTTGTGTGGAACTTTGAAAGCCCGGCTAACCACAGGGATGGCAAGACCTGCTGTGCATCCCAACCCGCTGCAAGGGAGACAAAGCCAGCGTGAAGCGGCCAGGTATTTTCCCCATGCAGAGGGTGAAGGGGCTCCACCATTTCTCCCTCCCAACCAGAGGAGCCATCTGGAATGTGACTCCAGGGAACTCCAGCAAGAGCTGTAATTATATCAAACCTAATCGAGGCAAGCCAGCATGTGCTCCTTTCTTAAATGAAGTGATGAGGCTGGCAGCGTGACAGAGAGCCTACACCTGGGCGTTTCTGCACAGCCGCTGCTTCGAGCAGGACCAGGGGCAATCCAGAACGGGGTACGAATCCGCACAGAGACCTTCCCGCTCTGCGGGGCTGAGCTGGAGAACGCCTTGGCAGGAGCTGGGCAGTGCTGGGAGGGAGCTTTCTTATTGGCAGAAGCTTGTGTTTCTTCCCTGAGGCTCTGCCTGCCACAGTCTCCACCTCTCTCTGCCCAAACCTCACATCCCTTTGCAGGTTTTTGGATGGTACAAGTGCCTCTTCCACCTTTGATGCGTAGCGCCAGCCTGGCTGCTGGAGCTGGGGCCAGGGCCGGTGCCCAGGCAGGGAGAGGAGCCGGTGCTCATTGCCTGGGCTCTGCAGCCTCCCGTGGCATGGCCCCCACCCCCGGTGCCACCCTGCCTGGCCCTCTGCCCCCACGCCAGGCCAGGCAGATGTCCCTTGAGCGATGTGCTGGGTGTTTTGTCCTCAGGAAGCCCTGCAGGGCTCTGATCCTCCGGTCCTGCTTTCCTGCCACCTTTCCCTCTGTGGTGCATGATGTGTTCTCCAGGCTCGCAGCAGATGGTGGTATGCACCCGTCCCACCTAACATGACCCTCTAGGTGTGACCGCTCAAGACTTCCACAGATACACAAGCCTAGCTACAGACAAGCCGTTGTACAGCGTTACATCCCACAACCTGCCCGCCTACAATGCTTTTGTGGATATGATGAAGGAGGGATCTGCTAGACCTTCCTGGATGGTCGATGGTGGGTTGGCAGCCAGCTGGTGTGGGAGGTGGCACCGGAGCAGCAAGGCACCCAGCTCCTTGCCCCCCTCACGGGGGAATGGGGGCTGTCCTCAGAGGGGCTTGTTGGTGGGCGATGGCCGAGCAGCCAGACCCTGGGGCTGGCAGCACTGGAAGGCAAAGGGTGATGGTGGTGGCGGCTCTACAGCAGTGGCAGTGGCCTCTGGTAGTGGCTCTGTGGTGGCTTTATGGCAGTGGTGTCTCTGTGGTGGCCCTGGGGTGATGGTGTTGGCTTGGTGATGACAGTGGTGGCTCTGAGGTAGCAGTGGGGGCTCAGTGGTGGTCGCCCTGAGGCGGCATTGGGGGCTTTGTGGTGTCTCTGAGGTGGCAGTGGAAGCTCGGTGGCACTGGGTACTCTGAGGCGGCGGCTCTGAGGCGGCCGCTGTGCCGCGAGCCGCCCGCCCCAGCTCCTCGGCCGTCGCACGAGGTGACACCCCCCGAGCCGGGGCGTGCGCCTGCCCGGCCCGCGCTGCCCGGCGCCTCCCCCGGACCAGCCCAACCGCCCGCGGGGGGGAGCCGTCACCTCCAGCGGGATGGTTGCGCCCGCTCCCTCTTCCCATAGCAACGGGGCCGGCGTCGGGCGGCTGCGGGCAGGCTGCCAT
>Ga0065711_1029426_pt1 | contig 36245 bp, 25 predicted proteins | sample Hoacrofraction12_FD_59098 | JGI IMG/M metagenome (GOLD analysis project Ga0065711, IMG submission 59098) | Hoatzin crop microbial communities from Cojedes, Venezuela - Epithelial fraction 12 v2 (version 2) | ecosystem: Host-associated > Birds > Digestive system > Esophagus > Crop | place...
AGTCTCCTTCTCTGGAGATATTCAAGACCCGCCTGGACGCGGTCCTGTGCAGCTTGCTGTAGGTGACCCTGCTTCGGCAGGAGGGTTGGACTAGATGACCCACAGAGGTCTCTTCCAACCCCTACTATTCTGTGATTCTGTGATTCTGTGATTCTTTAACATGCAGCCTTGTTGAAACACAGCACTTAGGAGGTGTCATTAAACTATTAATTCCTGCTGGGATATTGTAATAAAAGCTGTTTTGTTTTCTTTCAGTATCGCACCAAGAGTATTCCCATCATTAAATCTAACAAAGCGTCATCTGAAAGCACCACTCGTCGCATTATAATATATGGAGTCCAGGATGAGAATGGATCCAATGTCCAGAATTTTGCCTTGGATATCACTCCTCCTCCTGAAGTGATTTACAAGTCAGAACCAGGCACTAGTGACGGCATGAATGTGCTAGGGATCGTGATATTCTCTGCCACAATGGGTAGGTTTTAGACATGTTTGGTTCGTAATAATCCAAGTATCCATTCAAGAGAAAAAGATACAGGGGCTGGGTTGTTTGGTTTCTCAATTCACCTTTGTTGACTGCTTCTATCTAAACTTTGTGGGGGAAAAGGCAAGACTGTTACAGAGCTGTTCTCCTAACCTTTTGAAGATAAACTTTCAAAATCCTTGATGACTTTTGTGCCATGCAGTTCTGTTTTCTGTGCGTGCACACACATTCTTTTTGTTTTTATTTTCTTCTGGATTATTTTGAGCTTTTATTTATGAACATTTTTCCTGACTGTAAGAAACACTAATACAATGTGCTCAGAGGAGGTAGGAATTACTATACCAGGTCAGACCCTGCCAATATTCTGTTTCCCTCTCTGGCCAGTAGCAGAAATCCCAGAGAAAGTTTCAAGGAGTTCTGAAATAAACAGATCTGTAACAGACTTTCTTTCCAAATCCCAGGAAGTTAACACAATAACACAATTCTAATGCCCAGAGCTCCAGGTGTTGTATTACAGGAACAGAGAACTTCCCACACTGCTCTTGGTTCAGGGGGCATCAGGCTGAGACACCACCACCCCACCACTCCACCCCTGCTCTCATGGCCGGACGTTTCACCCCTGCAGCTTGCAGTCCAAGAAAAACCTGCTCCCAGACCAACTCCTTGGCTAAAGTTCCCCCACTAAGCAGAAAATTATGTTAGCCCTGGAACCTGCCCTGTCTGATGTCCTTGCCCAATCTTAGTCACATTTTATGACATTATTAGTGTGGAACATAACTGTCACTTATCTATATAAGAACATGATTCAGATAATGAGCCTCAGTGATATCTCGAATCAGTGAGCTACAAAGGTATATTGTTTTATCAGTTCTAAATCTGTGGATCTTCTCTTTGATTGCAACATCTTGATTTTATTTTTGCCATCTTGCAATGCTGATAGTTATAAACCATCTAGTAGCTTACCACAGTGGGCTCTAAAACTTCTGTCTGGCTAACTTAATCAGTTGCACTTGCTGGAGGAACTCCTTGGTGCCATGTGTGTTATATTATGTTTGTGGATTTGAAAGAGGCAATTTAAACAAACATGCCCTAGTTAATCATAAAGTTCTAATGATTTTTACAAGAAAATGCTGATCAAATTTTCCTTATCTAAGTTTATTATTGGAAGTTAATCTTGTCAGCAGAGGTAGTTCCATAAAACATCTTTGACTGTATTTAGTGTATTATGGTTCATATCAGCACAAGGGGTCAAAAATCAGGTCTGGAATTAACAGATTTGTCTCTCCTTTTTTAGTTTCTCCAGAGGGTGGTATTCCACATGCAGCACTGCTGGAAATTGACTGTGCCCCAGTTTGTAGTATTTTATAGTCAACTCCCAAAGTACAATTCCCAAATGTCACAGCAGACACTATTCCAGCCAAAAAAGTATTGGATATGAATGAATTAATTACAAGTCTTGTTAGGATCAAGGGCAACTTTATACTTCTGAGAACAGAAGATCAATCATTGTCTTCCCAAAACTGAATGTATTACTTTTACCATGCCCCTAAGTCTTGCTGGCCTGGGGCTCCCAAGATGGAAGCTGAGAGCTGGTTTCGTCCCAGCTGATGTATAGAAAATGTACTGCCAGTACCACCACGTGCAGCGTAGCCCCAGCTGCTGAGTCAGCTCTGACTGCATTAGCTGTGAACAAACCTGAGATGTTAAACCCTCAAAGCTTGTCATCTACCAGTGACTGTTTCAGACTGTCATTTTGAACAAAGGATGCAGCCAAACATTTACCACTGTCTTCAGCTTTCTGCACCCCCCAAAAAATGGAAGCAATGAAACAGAAGACATGTGGCTTGAATCTCTGTGAAAGAATAGCATCCTTCCAAAGTGTTTATTTATTGAAAAAAAAGGTATGGAGGCCTTGGTGCTTTGTAACAGTTTTGCTCACTTTGGCTGAGTCTTATTTGCAGAAAGGTATTTTTGCACCACCTTGACATAGAGAACCAGCATTAGGGTGGGTATGAGTTCTCATTACAGCTTCTTTAAGGTCCTTGAACAGCATCAGAATAGCACAAAGGGACAAGAATTTAGACCAGACCTAACTGTCTTTTCCTTTTCCTGAAGTGGGAGCTGAATTGCTTAATAATCTCAGTCCAGGAATAAATGCTGTGCATGAACGACTGGACTTCTTTGCCAGGCATGCATTAAAATGGGCAACATTTGACAGGCAGAGTGTGAGGCCAGGCCACATGAAAAGCCTTGATGCTGGGCTCAGCTGTGACTAGCTGTGTTACCTCTTCTCACACAGTGTGCAGGAATTTCTGGTAGAGATTGTCACAAGTGGCTAAGCGCTGAGACATCCGACCTTTTTTTCTTGGAGGAGCACACGTTATTTATTCTCTGCAAGGCAAATGTTTGCACTGAAACAGAACTTGGTACACCAGGGCTGCAGACAGAAGGCCCCAGTCCTGGCTGCTCCCCTGTCTATCCCCACCAGTAGCCACATGCTTAGGTAGGACAGTGTTTTAAAGAGCAAATTTCACTTATTCCTGTAAAATAAAAAAGAAGGCATTTCTTCTTTTTGGCATTATGCAGAATCAGAAGCCGAGACTCCTGTAAAACTGCCACCAATCAGGCTAGAACAGCTGAACTGTATTTAATGTCCCATTACCGAAGATGAGCAACATGTTTAATAAAAGAGTGTTGTTTTCTGACCTAAAAGTTACAGCTTGCATGAATATAAACGGGCTTACAAACCCACATCTTGAATGCGCTGTTATTGTGAAATCCCTGGATAAAACAGCTGAAAGCCTCCCTCCCTGCCTCGGGAGGGGATTGCCCTGGAAGCAGTGCTGCCTGAGACGTGGCTCGCAAGCACAGATGTGGGCTCCGAGGGCCAGAGCCCAGGCTCCCACTCAAAGCAAGGACACTGCATATCCAGAGCACGTGGCAGCACGCACCCCACACACAGCCCCCTGCTTCCCCATGAAACTCCCTTCAAAGGCAGTCTCACTCAGTGCAGCGAGCTTTTGAAGTGCTCCCTTGAGCAATCAACTTGGTCACTCATAATCCTTTCAGGGAGTGATGGCAGAAAATAAATAAAACAGGAAAATTATGTCTATTTATATGCGTTATTGGAAACTAACACTGTCTGGAGAATATATGATTAGATGACACATCCCAGAGCTGTATTTTTTTTTCCTTTCTAGTTCTGGGTGCACATAAATGGGGTTTTTTTGCTTTGTTCTTTGCTGGTTACTCTGTATAGCAATTTGGCTTTCTTCTGATGAATTTACATTTCCTTACCTCCCCCAACTTTGCAAAGCCTGACTGATTATGAAGATTGGTTGTAGACAGATAATTACTAAAAATAAGATGGAGACTCCCTTACTAATTCCCCATTACCAGAATAAACCTCAAATACTGGCTTTGCCCCAGGAGTGTCTCATGGGTGCTGCCCCGTTGTACGCAGCGCACAGCAGTAAGGCAGACTGTGGGCAGAGACAGCTTCCTTTGCTAGAAATATGTTTTTCAGTTTGTCTTTCATTGGTCCCTCAGAGCAGGTAAATCCTTCTCAGGGCTCTATGAAAGACAGTTAAGGAAACGGGCTTGCTACCAGAGGGGCTAAATCTACAGCACAAAAGTTTGTGCCTCCACAGGGAAACTTTCAGGGAACTGCAAAAGAAGAAACCACCCAGCTAGGGGAGAGAGCCCTGGATGGAGCCAAAGCAGAAAGGCTATGGCCTGGCACTCCTGTGTTTGTGTAACGTGAGATTTTCACATACCACCTCTGTTTATACAGCACAAAGATCTATATTCATCCAGGCATCTCCCACTCAGTTCTCTTTGAATTAAAGCAGGGGATGAAAGCGCTGGGGCTTTGCATGAAGGCACCTGAGAAATTAAACCTGGATGCCTTTATTTGCAGGTATAATGTTGGGAAGAATGGGGAACAGTGGTGTTCCTTTGGTCAGCTTTTGCCAGTGTTTAAATGAATCTGTCATGAAGATAGTGGCAGTTGCTGTTTGGTAAGTAACTGTTCTAGAAAAAAATATTTTTTTTTTTATATTAGTAAGAAAATTTCAACAGAAGAGGATGCACAGAAATCTCATAAACTTATTTCCAGGGAAATAAATGAGGGTGAATGATGCTCAGCTTTGTGGGGCCTCAGCATCTGAAGGAAGATACATACACACATCCTGTCCCTGGCTTGTGCTGTCATTTTTCCAGAGGCACCCTATATATTACTCCCAAATAACAAAACATGGTATAGCTGTGGGGGTGTGTGCTGTGTGTGCTAGAGGCACTGCCAATCTTTGGGCATGCTGAGAGGGATTGTAATACACCCAGCCCACACAAGGGAGAAGCGTGATGAGATGCTCAAGCTGGTACTTCCACCCTTACAGCAGTGCTCCACTAGAAATGCTAGCCTGGCTTCAGCTTGCTTAGGAGAGGGCTGGGCTCTTGTGCTGACGTGACTGTACTGCTGTTAGCATCGTTGCTGCTAGCTCGGCTGTCTCTGCATTGAACAGCGCAATGGAGATGATACACCGAGAGTGCTTGGCACTTGGGATGTCTCCAGTCAGCACAACAGCCCTCCATGGAATATTCTAGGGCATGTCACTTAGAAAAAGCCTTCAGGGCAATCCTAAATTACACTGAGACCCAGTTAGACCTGCCAATCCCCCTGCCCCAAAGATCAGAGGAACACTAGGTGACTGCCAACAGCAAAAACTACCAGCTTAGCATCTTTCTCACCCTTCAGAAGGTCCCCCACTGTGTCTCAGCCCACTGGCAGGGGGGATCCCACTACCAGCACTCAGCCTTTTGTTTCCAGCTACCTGGCCCAGTCTGACTGAGCTGAGTCAGGCAATGATCACTTGACTAGATGGGTCCAAGGGGATAGTAATTTCTGGAAGGATGAGAGGCAAGTGGCAAGTCTCTGGAGATGGCATAGATGGAAGTGAAAGATGGGTGGATGACTCCAGATTCTTTTTTGCACCCATGGCTTTGTGTCTAGCCACGCACAGACAACAGTTTTGATAGAGCACTTATCCCACATCCAGTCCAGAGGGGGTTCAGAAACTAATTATTCTTCTGCCTACCCATCTGCCCTGAATCAAACTCCCAGGCAGTCCAAGAGCATGTCTAATGCATGGTGGTGTTTCTCCTATGTCTTCCAAAGGCAACATAAACATTTACTTAACAGCTTCCAACTAAAATCCATGAACAGTTACACGAGCACAAACACATGAGCAGAGCTTAGGACTCATTCCCCCTCTCTCCAGTAAATGACCTGCCTTAAGCTAAAAAATCTGAGCTGCCTTCTGAACAAAGGTGTTTTAAAGTCATTCCTGACCAGCACCATAGCCTCAGCTGTGCTGAGCACTTCATATAAAAGATTGTTTAGCCCAGTGCTTCGGGCACACTCCTCAAGTGTGAGAGAGAAGGGCTTAGTCTGATAAAACACCAGAACCCAGCTGTGGCACTTCCAGACAGGCTGCTGTTACTGCACTGCTACTGGAAGGATTTCCCAGCTCGTGCCGTTTGATGGAAGCAAGCTGTCTCCTAATAATGATTGTCTTTCTTTTTGCTCAGGTATTTTCCATTCGGAATTGTGTTCCTAATTGCTGGTAAAATCTTAGAAATGGATGACCCTTCAGCCATTGGGAAGAAATTGGGTTTCTATGCCATCACGGTGGTTTGCGGCCTGGTGGTGCATGGGCTGTTTATTCTGCCAATGATGTACTTCTTTATCACCAAGAAGAATCCCATTGTCTTCATCAGAGGGATTCTTCAAGCCTTGCTCATTGCTCTGGCCACATCCTCCAGGTATTACACAGTTTCTAGATAGAGGCAGCAAAATACTTGCTAGATCCTTACTACAGCCTTCTCTTGGGAACAGCACGCTATAGCTGTACTGGAGCAGATATGTGTGCATCTGAGCAACAGTCTGGGTCAAATTCACTGGTATATTTGTAAAAGATGTGTCTCAACATCTGGGAGTTACGTGTGGAAACCATTTGACAATAATGTTTGTGCATTGTTTTCCCTCGATTCACAAACTGTCGGACAAAAGTAGTTTTTCTTGGAGGACTAGAAAGGAAATAAGGGTATTTTTCAATAAAAACAAACATTGTGCTTCTACAAATTTAATATATATAAGGGACACACAGTTTGTCCAGACTTCATTTTTGCTATTAGTGGAGAACGTCCTAGTTCAGTCATATGGAAACATTTTACCCTTTCTACTCATCTTAGTCTTTGTTGCTTGGTACATCAAGAAAAAGCTGTGGTTGCAAGCTATTGTCCAGCATGGGGAAAGTATTTAGCTGTTCTGCTCAAGGAATAATGTATTTTGCGTCCTTTTTAGGGAGGATGTACAATGAGTTTTAACCATAGCTGAACAAAGTACAGTGAAAATAGGAAACTGCTTGTGAACTGGTTATGAAAATGACTCCCAACACGGATAAACTGGTGCATGCAAAGTGCTTGAAAGGGCTGGAATTGACTTGCATGGAGTGGAAACAGGAACAACAATTAAAAGAACGTTACCCTGTAGCCAATATAATGAAAACAGAGTTTCGTGGCATCTGTGGCTGGAGGCTTGTTACTTTGAAGTAACAAGAGCAGCTATACCTCCCACTTCTTATGCAGCAATAAAAGCCACAGTACAAGTGGAAAATGCCAGGTAAATAGGTGTCTTCAGCACATCTTACTTATTTATTATTTCTGCTGTCAGCTGTAAAGGAAGAGGGCTAAAGAAAGGAGAAGATACCTTTCTTTTATCTCATTTTTGCTTTTGGATTTTTAAAGTTATTATTGATACTTTACAGAAAGACTGGAAAATACTAAATTCTTCTCCAGATTTTGAAATGATGACAGCTAGTGACAACCAACCACCTTCCTCTAAGTAATTTAGACTTCAAATTAGTAGTTAGTACAAAATTAATTACAAATTGGGAACATCTGTTTATAAAGAAAGGTAATGAAAAATTAAAAGATTTTATTAACCCCAAAATATTTATTCTAATTAAAAATAGTGACTGAGGAGTAGTTCATCTAGTTATGCTTAAATACTGATTCATTCTTCCTTTTTGTAATAATTTCTATAATAAACTGAGGTCTGATGACTAATATATTGTTTCAGACAACAGTATTGTACCAGCTTCTTACCCCTTGTGCCTCTAATCTTACTTTTTTCCATAACTTCTCAAGCTCCTTAAGGAAGAATTCATGTAATCTCTCCTACAGTGGAGTGACCCACTTAGAAATATAGTGCATTTGTAATTGGTGGGATTATGGAAGGAAAAGGCAGGAATGACATATAGATTAAAAGTTGTGAGAAAGCAGTCGAACAAGTATTTATTATAAATAACTTTGTTTTAACAGTCTAATAGGGGCTGTTATGTAATCAGCGCATTGCCGTAGGGCATCGTCACTGAGAAATAATTATGCGAGTTTTGCAGAAATCTGGAGCATTTCTGCAAATTGTTTAAGTAAATAAATACATGGAGAAGTAACAATGTAACTTCGCTGAATTCAGATTAGTTGATGTTATTCATTTTTGCTATAATCTTCTGCAAATCTTATTTTTGTTACAAAACATTACTTTGCAATGTGGTAACTACGGTCAATGCTAAAAGAGAAATAATCTACTTTACTGAAGGGACAGTGAAGAAGAGAAAACTTAAGCTGTACTAGACCTGTGCCAGATTTGGGAAAAGAGCCTAAAACTTTCACCCCCAGTTCATTGGCCTGATCAGGCTCATCACAGTTCTAGCCAGGTCCAACAGGTAATTTGGGGCAGGAAGGTCAAATGCAGATGGCTGCTTCTCTCATGAGGTTAGAGCAGGAGGAAGCAGAGTGGAAGGAATGTATAGGAATTAAAAGGAAGGAGAGGAGGGAATGATTATTTCAGTACAGTTGGAAGGTATTGGCTTTCCAGTATGTTTCCTTTTACAAGGTGTTTTCGTATGTAACAGTTTGCTTCAAAATGACCTATAAAGAGCAACATACTGTGAAATACAAAGTCAAGAAAAAATTATGTGCTGAGTGGTGGTGTAAACTCTAATTAGGCTTAAATAATTAAGGCAATCTTTTTTATTAGAACATAAATGTTTGTAGCTTGAGATGTTGTCACATCCCCAGCTTCAAGTAAGATGCTAATTTTGCACTCAAAGGTGTTCGTGTTGGAAAAGGCTCTTCAGGTTCACATTTGACACACTTGATCTGCCCTGCTCCTCTAAGAATTCTGTTTCTGAAGAACTCTATTACTGACAACTTGGGGTTTTTAATCAGTGCCATTCCATTAATTCTATTTCTAGAAAAAGACAATTTTTCTTAAAAATCTAAACGGAATTTTTCTTTTTTTAGGAAATTAAGGAGAAAATTTTGTTCCTCATTTTACCTTTAGCATCTATAGAAGAGTTTGTCCCTTTCTCTTCTTTTCTGTTAATAGGCAACAAAAACAACCAACTTTTCCTAACTACCTTTCTTAATTTTCCTTATTTTGCACCAGCATTGCAATTTGATTTTTATGACCAATTTACTAGTCCTTTAGTGGTCTGGAAACTTTCAGGGCTTGTGCTTTTTCAAATAGTGATCTTCCATTCGTATCAAGGCAGTTCATTGTTTCTTCATTGGATCTCATCTCCTTACTCTGTCTTTAGCTCTGGGAGTATCAAGCCACTTTACAATCACATAGTGCCCTCTTTGCGGTTCCTAATATATTCAGGTCCAAGTTGCTTGTGGTATATTTCAAGGTTAGAAATATTCCAATGCCAATATCATCAATCATAGTAATAAACCAAAAACTCAGACATGATATGTAGTCACCAAAATACACAACCAGATCTACAAAGGGATGTAGGGGTCTGATTCTGCTGTTCTACATGAGTGCCTAAGTTATATTACTACTTGGAGAAAGTCCAACATTGGTTGGTTTGAGAATTTTTAAATCGGTTATTTTTTTCTCTGAGTTACCTGTAGAAGCATAAGGAAAGAACATGCACGCTCCTTAGCAAATGTGAGCTATCTCTTATAAAAGACCTGAGCATCACAATGATTGTCACTGCAAAGCTTGACTTTTCGGCAACTTTCAGCCACGTAGGATGCCTGTCGTTCATCTAGGAACTGAGCTCCTCATGGGGAGAGTTGGGCTTCTAAGAAAGAGCCCCAAAAGCCAGCGTGGTAAGGAGACATAGTCAGGCACCAGGCATAGCTACAAATCAAAAATGTCTCTCTGTGATGAGTCCCTTTAAGGTAAACCAATCCTTACTTGAGGCTTTCTCCAGCCCCATTTCTTTACCCCAAGCTGATGTGAGAATGTCTGCTGACAGTGGGGGATACATGGGGAATTCAGCTTTCCCTTAAACCTGCGCAGACTTTGACTCTCATGAGCTCCAGCTCCCAGCAGAGAGCCCCTCTCCTGCGGATATCGAGTACTTTGAGATAGGAGTCCCTCCCCTTCCACTGTGCAAGGAATAATTACGTATTTATAGGCCCAGAGACGGTGGGAACAGAGCTCTGGCACCAGCTGGCAGCTCAGCCTGTCAGGAATCACCAGAAGAACTTGCTACTGGAAGAGGTTTGATGTCTTTGCTGTCAGAAGCTAATATACCACCAAAGTTAGGGTGAGTCCTGAGGAAAGGCTGTGAACCTATAGATTTGCGGCTTGGGCATTGTTGATGGATTTAGCTCTGTTTGCCCCTTCATACCAGTGTGTATATTTTGCAAATCCAACACAGGCCCAGCATGGCTTTTTATGTTTTTCTGCTCAAAAAGTAGTGCCTTGTCTAGCGATAGCTGAACTTTTCACCTTCGTTACACTGAAAGGAATGGATACTGCACATAACTGAGCTGTTGCCAAAAGAACATGCACAAATGATTGGGGCTGGACAGGAGACCTGCTTCTCCTGACAGTCAACACATCTGTATCTGGTTAAGTAATACTTGCCACAGGGGCATTATATAACACTCATAATGTGGGTATTGGATTTTCAGATCGTTTTAGAGGAGAACAAAGAGTTGGTTTTAAGCGCACTGATGTGTTTCTTGCAGATGTTTCTGTGTCAGTTCATGTCTACATCTAAAGATAGAAAGAAAACCACAGATCAGTGTCCTGATATTCATTCCAGCTAGTTTGCACCTGTGGAAAGCTTTCTTTTTCAGTTAAAAGTCAAACTGCAAGAATCAAAACCTATACCACATACAAAACCCAAGAAAGTAACACAAGGGAACCTGAAGAGAACTGAACAGCTGTCTCATGGCAATGATTTTACTGAATCTGAACATTATTTCCATGCATTTCCCTTTAGCAAAAGATTCTACACTCCATTCTCAATCCCCTTATATTTCTCCAGAAATCCCAACCACAGCAATATTTTGGTTTGCACAGACATTACTGGAGAGGTAGGGACAGAGAAAAAGGAGATCTCTTATTCCTTTGATGCATCATTCAGGACACAATGAAGTCGATGCCTATGACTAGCATCAAGTCCCTGCACCAGTCACCTGGCCAGCCAGCCCCTGAAGCCAAACCCTTGGTCCCAGTGTGGGGTGGCTTTGGCAACAGACACCCATAGAGATGCACATAGCTCCTCTTCGTGAGACCAGTAAGGTGTGTACAGCACGTGCTGTCACTGCCCACCTTGCCCTGCTCTGTGGTGTTCAGGCCGCGTAGCTGTGGGTTTCTGGCTTGCTGCTTTCTTTCCTCCACATTGACCCTGATCTTTTCACCTCTGACCGTAATGAAAAAGCAGTATTTGGCCTACAGGCAAAATTCCTCTTGATTTTAGCTTTCCTCATTCCAATGGCATGAGGGAATTTTATTTTTCTAGGTCATCTTTCCATATCACTAATGAAGTAAAGCAGCATCTTCTCAGTAGTACATCCCATCAAAAGAAGCAATTTTCATCTTCTCTGAAGACAAATGATAAAACATGAGTTTTTCAAGGGTTTTGCTGCTTACAAAACACTAAGATCTTGGCTACTGTACAGTGTAAATTAAAGACAGATTTAGCAAAAGGGAGATGAGATCAGTTTGTTGATTTTTTGGAGCAAATATCAAAATGCATTTGAATGATAAGATAAACAGAGCAGGCTGAACAGCTGTTCTTCCATGGTGACTAGCTGCCTTTGTGGCTCACACTAGTAAGGGCTTGGCCTGATCCAGCATTGGCTTATGCTCGGTCTCTGCAGCTGCAACATTTTATCCCAAAATTGAGATAAGACTTTAAAAATGTGTTTTTAATTGTTAGTTAGTGCTGGGAGAAGATACCTCTCTTCTTTTAGCTGAAAGCTTCAGAACAGTTCTTAAAAGACTTAACAGATTAAGATCAGTGCTTCAGAGTATTTTTTCCTCCTGATAAATGTTACGTGTCAGGCTTTCATGTTACTGCTCCATTCTTTAACACAAACACTGTTCAACAAAGCAGCTTTCAACAAAAAAAACACCTAATTCAACTGGAAAGACAACTTAAAAGTGTTTACTTGAGAATGTCTTTTCGTCAGCCATTGAAAATATATATTAATATAATTCCAAAATGACATTAGGAATGTGGGTTTTTTTCCTTTACCACTTGTAAGTCACCAACAGCCAAAGCCTTAAATAAGACATATTTTCTGATATGTGCCAGATGATACTTTATGAGTAAAAATGAGCTGTCTTTGAGCAAGACAACCTCTCCTAGGATATTCCACATAACTTTTGTCACGTGTGTTCAGGAAAAGTTCATTCAGATTGAAACAGGTGCCGAAAGGGTAATCAGGGATATGAAGTGGCAATCTTGTAAAATAAGACTTTTAAAAGTCTGATTGGGTCAATCCAGGCTAAAAGGGGACAAAACTGATTTTTAGCAATACGTATTGTAGCAGATGGACTGATTTGTGCAAGGAGAAATGTATAAAGACATAAAAGGAAATCTAATGTAAATTGAAAAGAGTATATTTAGATCATGAATTACATTTCTCACCTGAACAGTGAATTCTGGAAAGCCTTTCAATAGGAATAGTTAGGACAGATCACTTTCCGCAACTGAAGTAGCTGCAGGAAAGGGACATAATGAATAGTAAATTTAGCAATTGCTTCCTGGCCATGCATATAGTCAAGAACATCCAGAAGTGCTACTGAGGTGGTCTCGTCCTAGTTGCAGCTACAGCAGGGGTTTCAGTTCTACATTATCTGTGAGCCCCTTTTATTTTATGAACATTTTATGGTAAACAAGACATAGAGAATTTCAATTATTCGCAAATGAATGTGTGAAAAATTATAGGCATGCCCAAGAGAGAAATGATTTCTAATCTGTAGTTTGGGGGGTTATGCTTTGCTGTGTTTGTTTTTCAAAGTAAATATTGATTAAATATTAGGACTGCCAGAATGAAAAAGTTGACTATACCCCAGTTACCAGAGGTAATCAGATTTCTATTGCTTTCTTGACCTTTCAGTTTATTTGTAATACTTAGAGAATTACTTTTGTCCAGATATTCGTGGCAGAGACTGCCAGTTTGTAGTAAATCATTCACCAGTCAGACTTTATAAGGTTATAGAAAACAGAGGTATCGTAATAACAGCATAGACTTGTTCTTTGTGTTTCTATTGCAGGAAGCTACTTTTCCTTTCCAAACACTGTTACTTTCCTCAAACAACAGCTTGCACAAATATAAAATGACAACTCCTACTCATTTTGCTAAAGCACTCCTGCAAACTTGGGATTATGATTTCAGAGCTTTCAGAATCTCTCTGTGATTTTGTAGGTCACATGTAACGACTGAGAAAGAATTTGTAGATCACATGTGTCATCATCCATTAGGAACAGATAGTGGTCATTGTAAGATTTAGGTATCAGAGCCACGTTGCTGATGTGAGGCTCACAACATCCAGTAACTGAGCAATGTGAAAGGCTGAAACTCGTGGAAAGACACCTATATTTCATGACTCAGGGCATGTAGATCACAGGAGAATAGAACATTGAAGACTTTAGTATTATGATACCAATATTTCCCCTATAAATTATCTCTTTAAAGAGGCAAGTTTGGAATAATTTTGAAGGTGTTTGCTATTTTACATCTATTTGAATAGTCTCAGATACTGAGCAGTATATTAAAATGAGTATCATAACCAGGAAAATATTTTGCCATTTGTATATTTTCTCCAGTGGTATCACTTATTTTACATACAAACTGACATGCCACAAAAAATACCCCCTCACTCATTTGAATGCAGTTTAATTACTCGTGACATATTAATGAACATGACACCATATGTTAAAATGCAGAATGTTACAAAAAGGCTGATAAAATACAAATAGATATATTATTATTTTAAAATGAATGCATCTTATTGAAAACAAGGAAATTTATGACCAGATAATATTTAATTAATTGTCTCAGTTAATGCAAACAAAAATCAGGGGTTTTTTTAGAGAGTATAAAATCAAGGTTTAAAGTCCGGAAGAGGTCAAGCTCATTTTAAAATGAATGCCTGTCAAACAGTCTCATACCATTCCACTCCATTCCATACCATTCCACACACATAGATATTTATATCTCATTCACATATGTACACATTATTATATAAATTTCAATCACGTGATTGTTATGTGATCACACCAGGGACACGGGCAGATCTGTCTGAGAGAGGAAACGGGATTGTATATTCCTGAATACAGGAGCTTGGTCTGTAGTTTTTATTTTTATTCTTTTCTTGTTGATAAGATCTTTGCTTAATCCTTTGCAGAAAAAAGAAATTGCTTATGTATGAGGTAGGACGTTACTGCATTAATGCATTCTGTGAGAAAAGAAGGAGTAGCTTCTTGGTCAGAGCTGTTGCCCACTGGGATGTTTTAGAGTTTAACACAAGCAGCATTCCAATCTCTCGTAAGCTCTCACTGCCATTGTAACTAATTGCCTAAACTGGTCATCTAATTACTGTCAATAAGCAGTTAGAACTGGAACAACCCTAAGGGCGTTTATATAATATTTCCTTACAGTGAGTTAAGAGCCCTTCTTGCTTTATACCTTTCCTTGTTTTATGGTTACTCTTGCTGTTTAAAAATGGCTTTCTATTTCAGAAGGTCTGGAAGGAAACTTTCTAAGAAACCATGAGTGCACAACAGTTTTCAGAGTTTTTACTAACAAGCTGCACATGGTGTTTCCCCTGTCCTGCATTTCAGCATAGAATACTGCCTCTGCAGCATTTCTGTCCCTTTCCTGAAGAAAAAGCAAAAGAGAGAACAGCCTTTTTAATTTGAGGGAAGCAAAACTTACACTAACTCTAGCATTTATACACATATTTATCTCTCTCAAGCAAAGGAGTGAGTTATAGGGCAAGTGAGTTACACCTGCGTACCAAAGAATGAGAACCAGTGCTCACATGGTTAGTGTAAAATTCACCCTGCCTGGAGAAGGTTTACTACAATTCATGCTATTCCCCAGAAATAAAAATAACTCAATGTGTGCTGCTCTCGGCTGTTTTGCAGCTCAGCCACACTGCCTATCACTTTCAAGTGCTTGCTGGAGAATAACCACGTGGACAGGAGGATTGCGAGGTTTGTGCTGCCTGTGGGAGCCACCATCAACATGGATGGGACGGCGCTCTACGAGGCGGTGGCTGCCATCTTTATTGCGCAAGTAAACAACTATGAGCTGGACTTTGGGCAGATTATCACTATAAGGTACAAACTTCAAATTCCACATGCTATGATTTGCTTGTCTTGTTGAGTTTGACACTCTGAACGATTCTTGTATGTAGCAATGTTCAGAACAAAACTCATCTTTGCTATTATCAAAGAATCCATTCCTCATAGGATGGTTGTCTCTAACTAATGCAGAGATCAGGGACTGTACAGAGGGAAATTGTACTGGTACTGTTCAATAGAAGCTCATGTACATCAGGAAATGTGTTTCTATTTGAGGATAACTGTTGAATTTTTACTTTTAGGCAACCCATTGATCGTTTCCTAGGATTGGAACATTTTAGTATCGTTATTGGTGTTGAAAACACTATTTTAAATGTCATAATTGTTTTCAACTTTAACTCTCATTTGTATCTTTACATGAGAGGAAAAGGTTAAAAAACCCACAAAAAAGCAAATGCAAAAAGTCCTATATCAGATAATAGGGAGTAGTGTGTGTTAGGAAGCTCTTTGGCAAACCTTGGATGAGTAGGGGAACAAGGAAGGAGGACAGATGCTACTATCAGGGCAGGTTTTTATGAAGATATTGTATCACTCAGATATTTTAAAAATGTCTTTTCTGCTGCTTTTTAAGGCAAAAAACTTCATGAACAATCACTCTTTCAGTGGGTAGAGAGTGCTACAGCTGCATACTCTGTCCTTGAAAGGTCTGTCATGCATCCAAAGGACTAGAAGATCCAGCTGAACAATTACTGCCAGAATAACTCCAGTGGCTGCCAAAGAACGCCCCAGGGACCGAAACCTGCAGGTTTCCAGCAGGGAACAAATGATTAGAAAAACATTCCTCATAGTCAGAGCCTTGTGCAACATATTTGAGATCTGCTTACCTACCCACCCAGTGACCTCATCACTGCCCCATTTATACTGCTGGGCCTTGCCCATCTTCTGCTGGACTTGAAAATCTTCATGACAAGAGGAGGAGGATCCTGAAACTAACCCCAGATGACAGCTGAGGCTTGCTAATGGGCTTCTGGCAAGATCTGGTTAGACTAGAAGCAGAAGAAGTAAATTGTGCCCATATGAGCTCTTGCTTCAGGCTCGCTCTCTCTCTGCAAAATTATTGGAATAACCCTGTGCTAAAATTTAGTCTTTGGTGATGTTGAATTTGGAGATGTTTTTAGAATGTGGTCCCAAAATATGGCCCAGAGCACGGGCAGACATTACATACACCTTCAAGTAGAGACTGGTGATTTGAAAAATGAAGAAGCAGGAGGGTGATAGTAAACGGAAAGAAAGAAAGTTCTAACTTTCTCTTAGAGGAACACTATTTTATCTCATTATTTTCAATCCCCATATTAATTGTTAGTACATAAGGACCAGAAAAATGTAAAGACAGTAGAAGGAAAATACAAATAAAGTCTGGAAAAATCCAAGAAAAAAAAAGAAATAAAAAGACTGACTTACAAAAGAAGAGGGTAAATAGGAAATCACTGTGGATTCAGTACCTTGAATATCTGAAGCCAAATACTAACTGTATTCTGTGGGCCAAACCTGCCCCAGACCTTGATACTTTAGTATTTGGAGATATGAAATTCAAATACTCCTGAGTGCCAGGATATTTTTTACAGAGGGGGAAAAATGCTAGCAAAATTATTAGTCTACTTTGCTCATAATCTGTAAAATCCAGGTTTACAGTTTATGTCAATGTGATTATGCAAACCTAGATGTAGCAGAAAAAGAGGGTTAAGATCCTGTTCCCATCAGTTGAGCATACTATAGGAAGAAACATCTACCTTAAGGTAAAAAGTCAATGGAATAGCAGATGAGCTTGCCTATACAATCTTAGTTACACATTCCTATTTTTGCTCCCAGTTAAGTCATAAGACTTTCTGGCCTAAACTGTCTTAGGAGGCAGAAGCAGTCCTAATCAACTAGCCAGTTTGTAGCACTAACTGGAGAACCTTTTAATATTAATTATATGTATCACCCAGCATCTGAGCTTCTGTCCCTTCTTTTCTATCTGTACTCTGCCTATTACAGTGCTATTAGGTTGCTATACAAGGTAACTCTTTCAAAGTGTAGTTCTAAATCTTTCTCATTCCCTATCACACCCACTTGCAAATGTATTTTTTTATTTCAGGAGAGGGCTCTAGGTATAAATATTGATGCTGCTCTACTGGTTCACTGTAAGCTGTGAGCAAGATAGTGGATATCTCTGTGTCTCAGTTTCCATACGGGTGAATACTGTTACGCTCATTTTCCATTATAAGAGGTTGACGACACTTAGCTGCTTGCCAAAAGCTCTGAAATTCTGGATTGATGAATGTAGTGGATTATCAGTGTATATGCTTTATGTTATCCTTTTACAATTGTCAACATTTGGTTTTTTGTCTTTCTGCTGGATGGCCTAGCTCTTGGAAGTGGCCACATGGGTGGAAATGAATATATCCGGTCACTTTCGCTCCTGGAAAGAGGAATTCAATCCCTCCCCTTAAAACAGCATTATGAAAAAAACGTTAAGCCTGCCAGGTTCACTCTTGCCCTGGTCTCCCATTCATTTCTGCTTGCCTGGCTGAAAAAGTGGTGTGAAGGTCAAGTAAAAATACTTTCCAGAAACTGAAGAGGTACAGTCACATTCACGCTCACATCATATTTAGATCCAAGTATGCAAAGCCATGTGCTGTGCAAGGACTTCACCCTTGGCCAAGCCTCTTTACCCTTGGCCTAGCCTCTTCGTGATGGACTGACATTAAAGTCCCTAGCCGCAGCCAGCCATGGATTTGCCTGGCACAGGAGCTGCCAAGGATGACTCAGAGATGTCTGCTGGGAGCTCTGCTGCTAGGGGTGAAGGAGCAATGAGGAGTGCTGGCAGATTCGTGGCACATAGCGCTGCATGGTGCCATGAACAGTGAGAAGCTGACACAACTCGGAGAAGCCGATATAATTCAGAGAAGCCCATGGCCTGGCTGCCCCCCTTTCTCTGCCCTTATGATGTTAAAATACAGAAGACCTGCCCCACCAGTGCCGAGGCTGCAAAGGTACAGGCTGAGAATTTAGCACTGGGCAGGCAGTTTGGCCTGTTCTTGCTCTCCGACCTGGCTTCTGCCCACAAAACACTGGCACTTCTGTGTGGTGGCTTGTGTAAGAAGGATTATGGTTTAGGAAAGCTCCTGTAGAAACATGGTGTTGCAGAGCAACCCATCACTGCTAAAGCTTATTCCTTTCTTTCTTTATTGAAGTATCACAGCAACAGCTGCAAGCATAGGTGCTGCAGGTATCCCGCAAGCTGGCCTGGTGACAATGGTCATTGTTTTGACCTCGGTTGGGCTCCCAACAGACGACATCACGTTGATTATTGCCGTCGACTGGGCACTGTAAGTAACATTAAGCTTTTGAGGTTGCCAGTGTGGCAACATTGCTAAAAAGGCAGATAGTCTCTGAGGGTACAATTGTGTCTCTGAGGGCATAGTACAAATATACATAAAAGGCATGGGAGGTAATTATTTTGCTTGAAATGTTTCTAACGTGGCCTCAGATTAAATACTCTGCCAAAGTGGGCAATATATTGAGAAAAGACATAGATGAACGAGAGAGAGTGTAGATGAGACTTGAACTATATGACCTACCTGGAAAGACTGAAGCAGCAGAGTTCATTTAGTCTAAAAGGCTGGAAGAGGCCATGATAGCAGTTTCTGATATAGATAAGATTGTCCTGAAGAGGACAGTGATCAATTGTTCTTCACATTCACAGGGAGGGAGGATGAAGAAGTAGCCCAAAGTAACCACCTTATGTCAGATTACAGGAAAACTTAGGAATGATCTGTATCTAGAAGGATAGTCAGGCAATGGAAGTGGCTGCACCTAGCCAGGTTGGAGGATGACCTTCATGAGAAGTTTTAAGGTCAGGCCAGACACCTGTCCATCAGGTACGACTCTGGAACCTTGCCTTGGACAAGGACAAGAGGCCAACATTCCTAGGAAATGTGGTTTGCCTCCACTCTGCTTATCAGCCCACTGACACTTCAAGGACATCATCTCAATGTAGTGAATCACTCTGCAAAGAGGCACGAGCCAGTGCTAAAGCAGGCAAGTACTCACGCGCCACAGATACCACTCTGCCTGAAGTAGCCATGACAGTACAGTAATGGTTTGTGCTGCATACAGCTACAACTACTGTAACTAGAACCATCAGATAGTCAACCTGAATGTAATACTTCTAATGCATGGCATTAGGACTAATAATGTCTTCCATTTATCACAGATTCTGATGCAATTCTGCTCGTTCTGATTTCAGTGCTAAATATGCAGCAGCAATTTGTAGCCCCCTGCATGGAGCCATGTTTTGCAAGCTCAGCCATTCTGTAGAAAAGTTACTTTGCTGCATCCCTAATCACTGAGGATTTCACAGCAGAGGCAGAGTCTAGGAAGACCAGTCATAAAATACTGGTCCCTAGCTGATTAACATTTCAATTAACTGGTGTACATAATAGCTTGTTAATAATTAGTATGTGCATCCACAAGGAGACAGTCCAAACTATTTTTTATTTAATCTATATAAAATATATCTCCATTTAAACAGTGGAATTCAATTATATCAGTGTTCTGGGTAAAAACGTGTTACAAGTCCATTCTGTTATATATCCTACTTTATTTAACTTCAAGCCAATGATTTTTTGTACAAAGAACTGTGAGAAGAAATTATTTACTTTCCTGTTCAGTGTAATAGGATATTATTACTACTAATAGGCGTCATGACTGTTGGTGTTGTATGCATACTTTAAGGCATATTTTATTTTAGGAATATCAGGAATGTAATTCGGTGAAGGAGAAATAATATCTGCTGTGGGCACCTAAACTTGGGAATGGTGGTTCAGATTTTAATAAAGTAGCCTTTTTAATGCTAGCCACTGAAACTCAATAGTAAATGAAGCAAAACAAAATCAAAGTGTTTTAAGCTGTATTACAAAAGCCTTTTCCCTCTATATTGCTCAGTTTTTGCCCAGCTCTAGCAACATCAACATTTCATTGCTTTTCCAGTAAGTCTTCCAGGGCATATGGGAATTATGCTCCTTTTTCTCTTACAAAACCTTTCAAAACAACAGATACAAAGCTTTTTCAGGCTATAGTTCCAGATGGTATTAAACAGTGAGCAAGGAACAGACCCAATTTTCTGTCTTTTGCAGATGACCTTTCATACAAAAAGTATATTTCTGTATTTCGGCACTTGGTGGTTTCAAGAGCCTGCAGATGCAAAGTGTCAACATGGTTGACATGATGAATATTTTCAATATTAGTTTTGGAAGTACTGGAGTATGAAGAATGCTTAAAGAAGGCTGGTTAGATGATCTCACGAGACTGAAATACCCATTACAATGCACTGCAGGTATTACAACTCCTTTAGGTAGCCATAACATCTATGTGAACTTCATACTTTTAGATAGTGCCTAGAGACATAAAGAAGAAAATAAAAATCTTTCTTAGCTAATTTATTAAACACAAGGTAAAAGTTTTGCATCTTTAATAATACCATCCAAAGCTAAAAATACCACTCCAACACCTGACTCACATGTTTGCACTGAAAGAAATGCCACTAGCAGCAGGCTGGCCTCTTAGTGGAGAAACATTGGTGATGTGCGGTGTGGTTCTACTCACGCATAGTGCCGACTACTCCCTACACACAGAAACATGGAATAGAACTGGTCAGACAACGTGCCAGGCAATCCATTTTCTTACGAGTTTCAGTATGGTGCACCGTTTCCTCAGAAACATTCTGTCTTCAGAAGAGATGTGTGACATAATCAGAGCCCAAAAGGGAGTGCAAAGACTTGAGCTCTGCTCATACAGCTTCTTCTCTACCACAGCTGACTCTTTGCACAATCCAAAATCAACCACTCAGAATATCTTTCCAAGAATCAAAATCTGATGATCAACCAAGGGAAAAAAAAGTCTATGTATAACAGGAACATCTACCAACATGTGCTGTAACAGTATTTTTCCCTGCCTAACATATTCTTGTGGGAATTTTCCTTGAGGCAAAACTTAAAATCAGAACAGCAGGAATTAGAAAAACAGATTCAGCAAACGTGTGTAGGACTGGGTCCTGGTGTCAATAACCACATCTAGGTGTAGGCTGTAGAAGATTATTGCTGAGGTTACTTGCAGTTGCGTGTACCACTGGGGCAACTGCACACACAAATAACCTTTCATGCTAGAACTTTCATGCTAATTAGGCAAGCAATGGCATATACATTTGCATGAACAGAGTACATGCCTAAAATATCTGAAAAAAAAACAGCACACAGTTACAATTCTTTTCTATATTAAGATCCAGGATCAGAAATCTGGGCAGTGTTGATATTGGACCATCACTGGCTTTAATAAGCCAAACATCTGGAGATTTCTGCACCGCCATTTTATAACCCACATTTATAAATTAAGTTACCAATATGACACAGTTTTCAGATGTGTATGTTTTTCTTGGAAAAGACGTAATATATTTCAGACTTAAAAGCTATATCATCCATTTGAAATCTTGTCAATTTTAACTAATAGATTCCAAGCTGTTTCTAGTGTAACCCTTGTCTATGACAACCACTTACTTTTGTGTTTACAGTCTCTATTTTAATAGATTTGTGTTTTAAACAGTGGGTAGAAGGTGTAAACAGGGAAGAAATTATCCCATAGGTGAATAAATAAAAAATAGTGAAACTGTATATATACAAGTACTGTCAAGCATACAAATTTAAATTGGAAAAGATGATAACTGAAAATGAAGAATCTTTAAAAGCCACTGGTAGTCATAGCAACCATAGCTTTTTCAGAAATTAACATGATTTAAATATGGTCAGTGCCTGCTTAGTTTGTGAGTGTAGTTACTTAGCAATCTTCTGAATAATTTTTATTGTATTCTGCTCATTCTACCAATACAATAATCTTCTTAACTAGCACTTTGGTTGCTGAGACTGGGACCTGGATAACTAATACAAGGTACTAGTTGTACTGGCTGCTCTCTGCTTTTATTGAATTAAGATATTTGCAGCATCACCCTCCGAATCAGGCCATAATATTGGACCTTAACATAAAAACTCAGACATAAATGCAGTCTTGATCTGCTGTGTTAAACCTTTTCAGTGCTGATTCAGTTCGCTTGCGTAGGGAGGCATAGATGCTCTAGTTAGCTCAGTTATAAATTTAAGTATGTGGCAGTGCAGGGCACTGAGCTCCGCAAAGGCTAGAAAACCCAACTGAGCAGCTCAGTAACTAGTTGTTGCCCCATGCCAAACTCCTTACTACCATTTCTAAACTTGTTAGCTCACAAAAACGGCGAAACTGGCCTTCAGATGTGATTACTGCAGTAATGAAGGCATAGGCATGTACCCAAAGAGCCAGCCACTTACCATTACTATTTCATTTGCCAGAGACAGGTTTAGAACAATGATCAATGTCCTGGGAGACGCGCTGGCTGCTGGGATCATGGCCCACATCTGCCGGAAGGAGTTCATCAAGGACGGTGATGAGGTAACAACGCCAGGGTGTGTCAGTGTGTGCCGTATTACGGCACAGAACCTGCGAGCTCTCAGCCTCCCACATTTGTTTCATCTAGTTTATAAAAGGTGTTTCAGAGAGAGGATAGAATTGGGCAATGTGTTGCTTAGCCAGATGAAGTGGAGGGGTCTTTTTCCACGAGGTCATGCAAAAAGGCTCTCAAGTTCAAAGCTGTGTTTGGCACACTGGGGCTGGGAGCTGGAGAAGCAGCTGCACTGTCCTGCAAATGTATGAGATGCTGCAACTACGCATCCCACACTCAGCAGCCAAGTCCTGACTGGCCAGTAAGTCATCTTTCTTCTGAAAAAGTGACCAACAACAGAGCAAAGTGACAAATGTCCTTGAATATTTGTGTATAGGGCTAGGTAAAGGTATATGTGAGTATGTAGATGTATAATCAATAAGCTCACAACAAAGGCAACTACTCTGGGTCTTTCAAGCCTCTCTGCTAGCATAAGCTGAAGCCACCGTTGCAATAGTTTCCTTTCTGGGCTAGCACAAGCACATTGCTCCATTCTAGACTTCATTCCCAGACATCTTCATCCCTTCTACATTTAATACAAGTCCCTCCTTACATCTTTGGTTTTCCTTCTCTATATCTTATTCCATACACCACACATAACTCTATATTCTGCCCCTGCCTCCTTCCACTCCTATGCTTTTTTTTCTTTCCTCCTTGGCATGCATCTTTCAGTCTTCCCTTATACCAGGAACTCCTCCTCATGCTCTTCCTTCAAACCCACGACAAAGAAGATTCCTAATTCTATGAGCCCACCATGCCTGGAGGTGCTAATCCCCAACATTTTCACCTCATGGCAGACTGTCACTGCCTTTTTCCACAAAGACAGAATAGTTTATGCAGAAAAGGTTCTTCATGAGGACTGATTTTCACAAGGAATGTTTCATTCCTGTGCATCCTTTGTAGTATTCTACAAAGAACAATAGCACTGATAGCAAAGTTTTATTTTTATTATTATTTCTCCCATTTACATACAGTCTTTCTGGTAAATCCCATCCTCATGCCTTCCTGGTCTTTCTAGTTTTATAGAGAAAGACAGGCTTTATCCTCTGAGGCACTTAGCACCTACAGTAATTACTGATGACAGCATTAGGCCTGAATATATGGGCTACACATATAGCTAGCTACAAAAACCCTAAACATACAGCCTAATGGTATGTCATCCATTACAAAGCCAGAAGCGTAGTCTGAGTTCCTGCATAACACACGCCTCCTGACATTTCATTGCTGTATTTAGAACTAGTTAGAACTTAAAAAGAGATGTTTCAAGAATATAAAATCCCTCCTAAGGGATTATTTTGTCATCTGTGATGAGATTTTTCTTTGCATCATGCTCTATAATTGTATTAAAATATACCATTAGTCTGCCATATGTTTTGGCTGCATAATTTGTGGAGTTAGTAATGTATACCCAAAGGGCAAATTTTCTCAGCTGCAAGCCCACCTTTTCTCTCTGCCAGTATTTACGTCGTATTTTCCCCATCAGAACTTCTGGTTTGATTTAAAGGACACTTTAATATTTAACTTATGAATTGGTCAATAAAATCCTCTATTTCTTTTGAAATAGTGCAAAATTAAAAGACAGGTGTTAGTTTCTTGGGTTAGAAGAAAGGCAGAAGAAAACAACCAATACTTACTGGTCTATGTAATGCACTCAAGAGCAAGCACTGCCCAAAGCTCAGCATACTGGTCTTTGAGAGTCCATATCTTTTGAACTTAGCCCTGAAATTCTAGTCTTTATTTACCCTACTTATATTGCTTTTCTGGTGCAAGCAGTTATTACTGTGGGTATAAGTTAACTTAGAGTTGTGACAGAATTTGCATTTTTACATACTTAGAGACACTTTCACTTTATCCAGATGGTGCAAAGATGCTTTAGTGTATATGAGAAACAGGTCCTGGGAGTCTATGGAGGCCCTAGATAATCCTGGTGAATGTAAAGCAGACCACAGGCTTTCAAAGTAAAAATTCCTTTCCTGCTATATAAAGTGAACAGTGGCAGTATTCCGAATCTTAATGCTTTTCACGTAGGTGCCATTGATCTGTGAAACTAAGCCTATTAACATCCATCAGATTGTGGCTTACCAGAGAAATGGCTGTGTGAAGACCATGAATGAATCTCGTGGACCAGAAACAGTGAAAGGGTTTCAGCACCACATACCCGTACAAGTGGAGCAAGAAGAAAGTCCAGTGGAGAATCACACTAAGAAATCCAACAGTAAAGACCACTGCACTATTGAAATAAATGAACTAGAAACAAATGTGTAACTGCTACACTCAGTGGTATCTCACACCCCAGTGACCTGATACCCAATCTCTACCTCACAGCTGGAAGAGGGACTCTTGAACAGGAAAACGTGGAATTATCGCCACCCTGCTTGTACTGGAGCTAGAAGACCAGCTGTGAACATCAGGAAAGACACACAGTTCGCAAGAGACATGGGCTTCTTTAGGTGGAAGATTTGAATACTGAAAAATTAACTAATGGACAACTACTGTTTTATTCTGCACTCATTTGACTCCTATATAGCATTTGACACTCCTTTGGCTTCTTTTTTAAAGGTTTTTTTTTTATTTGACCCTTTTTGATTTTCTAACCAAAGCCTTTTTTTGTGAATCTCAATAATTATGAACACTGTATTTATGTAGATTTTTTGCGATGTGAAAATGTTTCACCCAGACTGTTACAGATACTAATTTTGTCTAATATTCACTAAATACAGAGTTTGTGCTTAGTTTTAGAACAGCAGTAGGAAAATCACACTGATTTCCTGATCTCAAGGTGTTACATATATTACCAAATAACACCTCAAGCAGCGGTGAAGCAAAGCATCAATTTTTGCAAGAAAGCACATACAGGTAATTCTGATGTGCAGCCTTCAGAGACAGGCATTCAGGTGTGATGCATAACACAAAGAATTCCTAGGTCACTGCAGAGCACAGTTTGCCTTCCAAGTGCCAGATTTATTAACCTTTTTTTAACCTAACTCTTCAGTAGAGTCAGTACCATGCACATGCAGTGGCAGAGGCGATGTGAGCCGTAATCCATAAGCACTGGTGCTAACGTGTCCTCTCCTGTAGGCTGATCTACTGTAGATGTGTATAAACCCAAAACTCAAGCTCTTGAACCGTGTGCGTCATCCTACGGGCAGACTGGACAGACTGGAACCCAACGATGCTGATAATGGGGGTAATACTGAGGTTTTGTGAGGAGTTTTCAGTGGAAACTGGCCCGTTATTTCTCATAATTCAGTGGTTGATCTACATTGACAGTTTCTCCCTTTCCACTATCGACTGAATCTTTCAGTTACAATAAAATCCGCTACGTTTCCAATGTTTGTGATAGAGAACATTTTTAATAAACCTGCCATTTCAAAAACAGGCTGTCTGTGCACTTCTACTATCAGTGTCTTCTTATTTTGCTGCAAAAACAGAGAGTGAGGAGGCCTTTTGAAAAGTTGGGATTCAATCCAGAGATTACATACCAGTTCATACCAATACACTTGACATAATACATTTAGCTACTTGTGTCATATCAGTTTCAGATAACATGTGCCTGGTATTATAATGTGCTCCTCTCATCTGTAGAGAAAAAATAACCCAGTCAAAAAGGAAAATTTCTGCACTCGCCAGAAGCAGAAGTGCTTCAAGCACACAATTAATGATTTTCCTGGGATGGGCTTGTTCACCTGTTCTTTGAGGGCTCCTGTTCAGACTATTTCTTTTGTCATGCACTGATTTGTTGCCTCAGAGGGCTGTAGTGTAGGTAGTTTAAATATCAAATGGTAAAGCCAGAGAGAACAAACATACATCTTATTTGCCTATAATTCCTCAGAAATTAAGTATTAATTTTAAAACACATACAGTTGATAACTATTTTCCTGATTTTATTCTAGAGTGAAAACAACAAACACAGAATATAAAGAATAAGAAAGAACTGGAATTTTTCAAAACAATATGCTCCTGAGCAAGTCCTATAACGGACCTGCTCTACAGAGTGCCATTAAAATGAGTGATTTGGGAGAGCTGAGGCTGGTCTGCACCTCCCTGAATGGGCAGAAGCACTAGCTGACAAACACAGCATCTGATGCTTTCCTCTAAGCAGCACTGACAGCTCCAAGAGGTCCCATTCATCCTTCCCCAGCCGTTCGTTCCTCCCTGCACTGTCTCCCCTCCTCTCCCAGCTGTACAGACCCAACTATTTATGAGGCCAGACGAAGAATCAGATGAGAAGTATTTTTAATTCAAACCAGTTCACATATGTTTTTCGCACAGTCCTGACAGACAGTTGTGTCAACACCAGTGAAGGGGTGACACAGGGACAAGAACAAGCAGCCAGGAATGAAACAGCCGAAGCGCCTGTGGAGAGGGCAGGCCTTCTGCATACTGGCTTTGCCAGCAAAGAGAACATAACATAGTCTCAACTTCACACAGTCAATGACAGATATGTGAAGCAATAGTAAAATCATTCCTGCCAGTCATCTATCACTTTACAATCACTTTGCATAGAAAGAAATGACGAAGGAAGAGGCCAGGTAGATCCAAGATTTGGAATGAGCAGTTCTGAACTAAGAGTTTTTGGATGAGTTTGCCCACACACCATGCCAAGGTGCCATGTGCTGTCAGGCAGAAAGTGCTGCTAGCCTTGCCACCACCTTCTCCAGCCACTTACAACCTTTGGCTAACTACAAAGTGCAAATTCTTTTGCCTGCTTGCCTGAGAGAGCTTACTTACTCTGACTCTCTTCAGCTCAGTCATGTGTCTCTAAGCCAACCTCAGTGCTAAGAACCTGTGATGTTTGCAAGGAGAACTTCAGATGAGACAAAGCATCAAAGACCTGAAGAAGCAGCTGGTTGTGCTACTGAAGTCCTACACAATAAAGAAAACCACAATTTTGCCCTTTACACTCTGTTTGGCAACTAGGGAATGCAGAAGTCTCATATGTGAAGGTATATTTTTTTTGAATCAACAGGCTGTTTTAAAAGTAGCCTTCTGCATTCAAATCCTATTCATAGACTGTCCAGTTTTGCTTTGCAAATTTGAAATGCATTTTTTTTTATACATTATATTGTTTGGATCTTTAAAACTTAGGGTTTATACCAATATGTGCCTCCCATTCACCCTAAAGATTACACCTATCATAACTTACCATTTTCTTTGTGAGTCTCCTGTAGTTTGGAGCTACTGTTTGGTGTCTTATACTTTGCTTTTACAAACTCTTTTCAGGGCAAGTTTATTTTCTGTTGATGTTGCTTTGGGCCTTGCACAACAATGGCAGCTGCAATGTAAGCTTTCCTCCACGTTAACTATTTTCCATGTCTCACGGTGTTTGTTGTCAAGCAGCTTGACGCACGGTGCAATTAGGCTAGCAGTAGGTTCTATATTGTATTTGCATGTATGGATCTGTTCACATTTTTCAGCTGTAATCACACTTCCTTCCAACCAAAATAATGAAGCCGTTGATTATCAAGTTAGAGTGCAAGCTTTGTGTTGGTAAATTATGTTTCTCCTACTTTCAGAGCATAAAAACAAACATGTGACTTTTATAGTCTCAAAACTTTTATATTAAAAATATCAGTCAAACATCCAATCTATCACTAATTACGTCAGCTTGTATGGAATACTTTCAAGTATATGTGGAAAGAACATATTTCTTAACTGGCAACATTCAACCTTATTTTGAAGTTGCCTCCCCCTGGTAAAAAGAAAGGGAATTTAGCCAATTATAGTATACTCAAGACACACTAGCAGAGAGTGTTGAGGAGGGAGAGAAGATAATTAAGAAGGGTGGTGCATTGTATACAGCTATGGAAGAAATAAAAATTAACACGTACTTATCAGAGACAGTGATTTTATGCTGGTTAATGTGCAACTGCATTGCTCTAGAGACACTACCGAGAGGAAAGAAGCCAGCGCAGACTGTTGTGGTGTAAAACATGATTAAAGACATCTTAAAACAGGTTCTTGAGGATTTTGCCAACACCAAGGAAGTTTTGTGTTGAATTGCTGTAATAAATCCTTGTACAAGATTTAGAACTGGGAGAAAGAGACATAACCAGTGCACTTACACATCCCACTACCTCCCAAGCGCTTTTGGCTGCCAACCCAAATATAGAAGTTTATGGAACCAGCACAGTCACTCATAGTCTCAGCTAGTCTTAATTGATGCCACTTAAATGACTTAATTGCAGCTAAGCTTATTTATGTCACCTGAATATGTATCCCAACATAGAAATCAGATGATCTAAATAATTATCTAAAACTTTAAATCTTAGACTCCCTCCATGCCATACTAGCAATTCTAAAGCACTTAGAAAACACAGTAACTCTGTAACATCACCATTCGATGAGCCCTCTCTTTCAATTCTACAACAAACATTAATTTTAGACCCTTTTTAACAACAGCAAACTGATTTATAATACTTTCAAAGCAGACGGAATGCTTCATCTTCAAGCCAGATGGATAGTCTTGGAAATGACCTCAGTCCTTTCTGTGTTTCCCATAAAACTGTGGTAACTACTAGCAGAAGGTGGTTGATGTGTGCACGCAAAATGTGTAACCTGGGAAATTAATTGAATCTGGAAAACTCAGGCTGCTTTTGATCTTGCCCAATGCTAAGTCCTTCTGTGCCTCCATCTCTGCTGAACGACCAGGTGCGTTTTTACATCAAGACAGCGATCTTTCGTTACAGTCACGGTGGCAACGAGGAATTGCTGGTTTGCCCCTCCAGGCACTAAGCTGGCTGAGATCACAGCCCTCCAGCTGAGAACCAAGTACAGCGAGGGGAGAAAGCAATGTAGGTTTTTCAATAGGGATGCTACTGCTGCCTGTCTTGCAGTGGGGGAGCAGACATTTTTGCAATAATAATGCCTGGAAAATATCTGACTTTAAATATTTGACAAGGAGGTCACAGCATGGACAAACATAATGCAACCATTCACTAAGGACCGAGCCGCAAATGAAATACATGTACTAAATTTCTCACTTTAACCTATGACTTCACATACAACTGAGGAGGCAACTGGAATTTATAAGAGAGTTTCTTCCACAAAACCCAAAATGGATGAGATCAATAGAACAGGAAGGCTGGTCACTGCTTAAGTTCAGCTTGTTATTCACTATCCCAGACTCTCATGTGATCTCATGGTCAACTGACCACAAGAATGCAGAGTTTGCTTCCCGTCTACAAACAGATAAAAAGTAGTTTTCTAATTCAACAGTGTTGCATGGTAAGGATAAATCAGATGCAAACTGAGACAGTTATAGAACACATTAAAGGGGACTTTCATGGCTACCCTGGATTAGACACTCCTGTCTCTCTGGAAGCACAGAATCACTACCCACAATATTCACAGGAATTTCCAAGCTCCTGTTTCAAGTGAAAAAAACTCAGATTCCATTATTTTAAAAGTAGCAACAGTTGCATCTCCATAGCCTCGAAGATGATATCTGGGAATGGATTTGGCACAGCTGAGACTTTTGGCAGATTTGTGTCACAACATATTTCAGACATTTTACAGGCTGTCAAAGTAAAATCATAGCAGTCTGTTACTGAGAGAATGGTATTTTGGGGAAGGAATAAAGAAGGCTTCAGGAAGACAAGATGGTGAGTATTGATAGGTGAAGAGGCAGATTGTTAAGTCACTTCTCCTGCAATAGAATCAAACCTCCTTTCCTTGCTGGCTCCAAGAGAAAGGGTACCAGCAGCTGGAGAGGTAGAGATGGAGCAAGCCACCCCTTTCCTTGCAAAGCTTCTGCTTGCAGACAGCCACTAAAGACAAAGCAGACAGGTCTGCAGGTATCCACGAGCATCTGTGACTCACTGGTCACCCCTTCACAGCTAATTCTTGGCTACCTCTCACTCACTGAAAGCTATTGGAACAGACTGTGCAGTTAATGGAACAAATCTTTTCCTTCTCCTATTTGTGACACAACGAAAACTTATTAGTATGCCCACAAAGAATTTTGGTGGTAGCGCATTCTGTTCTTCTTTCCAAACTAGCATAGAGCACTCAGTCCAGCACAAGAACAAGCAAATATTGTTGCTGAAGTATTATCAATTCATTTATTACAAAACCCTTCAGTATTCACGCCACTGGGAATATGGATGTGCTGAGGGTAGGTAGGTCACACTTCTGCTTTTCAGATTCTGTCACAGGAGTTTTTCTTCTGTAAGGTACAGAGTTCTGCATCTGTTGCTTTAAAAGCAGACATCTTTCATCATGAGGAGGTATCTGCATTTCATTTAGGAGTGGAACACACACTTGTATGTGTCTGCACATAACACGAGCTGAAAGCCAGGATTTGACCCACCACATGAAACTTACTGTAGTTAATTGTTGCTTTTGAACTTTCCTAAGAAGGCTATAATATCTCTAGCATTTTTTAGCTTTTCCCCACCCCCAAAGGAGGGTATTTTAATAAGATGGAAAAAGCAGGGGAAGCAAAACAAGAAGTGTTTTATGTTCACAGATATCTCACATTTCTTCTGCTACAAATGCTCTATGGTCTAGAATGCAAAACCAAAAGAAAAACAAGACTGACCTTGAGATTTTTCATTATGATTTCATTGCTTCTAGTGGTTTTATAGGGTTTTACCACTAGGCTATTAAAAACATGTGGAAATTATACAGAACTAAGGCAAACTGAGTATTTTCAACCCTGATCTTCCATCTTCTTTTCCATTTAAATACTTTAAATAGTTCTTTTATATTTCATGAGTTTTTTGAAAACAAATAAAGTATAGAGATTCGATAGCCTATATTTTATTGATAGTTTAATCAGTAAATGTATGATCTTTGTTTTAGAATAAATAATCCAATCTTCTGGAGATTTTTAATAGAAGAAAGCATATCTCTGACATGAAATCCTTCCTAACCAAATATCTGAGGAGGGAGGAATCAGGATGGACAGGAGGGTATCCGTCCAGCTCTAGCAGAAAGTTCAGAAAGCAAGTCTCGAAGCTCTCCGATGGAGAGAATTTCCACTGTGACGTCTCATTCTCAGTTGTTTTCTCCCTGGTGCTGTGCACAGATCTAACGTACAGCACCATACCATACTTTTTTGCAAAGTAATCTTCAGCTCTCCATAGTAAATTTCACAGAAGGTATTTGAGATTATCTGCATACCAGACATTTTGCTCGTCCCCTCTCTGTAAGGCAGGTGGGAACAACCTGGAAGACTCACTTCGGTTGTTCCTGCTTGATTTGGCAAAGATTCACTTTGGTGCTTCCTGCCTGCGTTACATAGAGAGTAGGAACAACCAGCCTGAGTCTTCCAATGCCAAAACTTCTAAGCTGTGGATGATGAGGGTGCCTCATGGTGCAGCAACTCTACTGTCCTCAGCACATCAGTAAAGTGCTTTGGGTTTTATCCCACTGCTGCGTTTGAATAAAACAGACCCGAAACAGAGGTCCACCACAAAGAAGGGGAGAAATCTAGAGTGCTATGTAAGGAATCAAAGTTAATTTTAATTCTATATAAAAGATATATCCTAAGTAAAAATTTGTTAAAGCTAATTTCTTTGATGACTGTCAACAAACATGCAATTACACCCTAAGCAATAAAAGCATGACACTCATTCATTCCTTGTCTGCAACTGGAGCTGAGAATATTCTCATCAACGACACAGACAGTGGCATTTAGCGCAGCCTCACCAAGTTTGCAGATGACACCAAGCTGAGTGGTGTGGCTGACACGCCGGAGGGATGGGATGTCATCCAGAGGGACCTGGACAAGCTCGAAGAGTGGGCCTGTGTGAATCTCATGAGGTTCAACAAAGCCAAGTGCAGGGTCCTGCACCTGCATCATGGCAACCCCCGGTATTGGTGCAGACTGGGGGATGAAGGGATTGAGAGCAGCCCTGCTGAGAGGGACTTGGGGGTACTGATGTATGAAAAGCTGGACATGAGCTGGCAGTGTGTACTGGTAGCACAGCAGGCCAACCATACCCTGGGCTGCATTCCCAGCAGGATGGCCACAGGGCGAGGGAGGGGATTCTGCCCCTCTGCTCCACTCTGGTGAGAGCCCACCTGGAGTCCTGCATCCAGCTCTGGAGCCCTCAGCACAGGACAGACCTGGAGCTGTTGGAGCAGGGCCAGAGGAGGCCCCAGCAATGATCCGAGGGCTGGAACCCCTCTGCTGAGAGGAAAGGCTGGGAGAGCTGGGGCTGGTCAGCCTGGAGAAGAGAAGGCTGTGGGGAAACCTTACAGCAGCCTGCCAGTACCTGAAGGGGGCTTATAAGAAAGAAGAGGACAAAGTTTTTAGCAGGGCCTGTTGCAACAGGACAAGTGGTAATGGTTTTAAACTAAAAGAGGGTAGATTTAGATTAGATATAAGGAAGAATTTTTTCACAATGAGGGTGGTGAGGCACTGGCACAGGTTGCCCAGAGAGGTGGTAGATGTCCCATCCCTGGAAACATTCAAAGTCAGGTTGGATGGGGCTCTGAGCAACCTGATCCAGTTGAAGATGTCCCCGCTCACTGCAGGGCTGGGGGTGGGCTAGATGGCCTTTAAAGGTCCCTTCCAACCCAAACCATTCTCTGATTCTATGAATACTGCAAATCAGTCTGAATTTTTATCGGAAGCAACGTTCTCGACAGTATCATAATCATACGCTAAAAACAGATTCTGGAACTACCATGGGGAAAACTTGAGATAGCCTGTACGACTGTGCATTGAAACAGCTTTTGCCTGATTCAAAATCATTTAAAGAAGGATTTTATTGATGGACTGTTTAATGTCCTTGGATACTACTGAAGAATTTTTATGGAAACACTCTGTATACTGGATTATTAGAACACATTTATCATCCACTGCCTCCACATACATCTCACAGCTGGCTGACTTTACAATAGCGGTATGAATCAGAGCTACAGGGCACACCAATATTTTCCTCACTAAAGGAAATCAAGTTCTTTTGGGAATTTACTCACTGTTCTTATATTAGCAACATAATAAAGCAATTACAATGATCTCCATAAATGAATCCCACTAGAGAAGCAAGTATCTTGAAAAAACAAGGCTAAATTCATATTATATAAAACTCTCTATACGTTGAAGTGTTTAGGACAACTATTCCCTAACCCAGGGAGAAAGACTCACCAATATTACAGTACAGAATGAAAACAGTTAATAGGATATTGGACTATATCGCAGAAGCTTTCCAAGAGACTGCTTCCCATCAAATATATTAATTGTAAAATATGCCTTTATTCTTATTACTTTTTTGTAAGCAAAATTTGTAAAAATATTCATGGGCTCAGTCAACATTGTGACAAATAGTATGGTAAACTAAACTCTTACTGAGCATCAACAGCCACTGTCAAGAAAGAAGAATCGTGAAGCTTTGATCAGACCCCTCCTGCCTCCCGCCTCTGCACGGACCACTGAGGAGCAAGAAATGGCAGCTGGGTCCCAGGGAGGAGGACACTTCCCGTTCTCATTTGCTTTATTAACACAGCCTCACTCTTGCACATACCTAACTCCTGCTACTCCAGATCTTCAGCCTTCTCAGGAAAAAGTCCCCGCTATCCCTCTTGCAAAGCAGCAGAAGAGGAGGAGGGCGTTTTTTATACCACAGATGCCTTCAGAGCAGGCCTGTCAGCCCAGCTCCTCAGCACCTGCAGAAGTTGGAGGATCCTCTCCCCAGCAGCCCTGTCAATGGACAATCCTATGGCAGGGAGCTAATGAAAATCATCTCCAAGTCCCCAGAGCTCAGAAGATACCTCAGATCTTCACCCCGGCACGGCTGCCTGGCCCACCGCCGGCTGCGAGGAGGGCGGCTGGCAGCTCTGGGAGGAAGCCGCCCCGCCGGGACGCTGTGCCACTGCCAGGGGCCTGCAGCTGGTGTTCGCCAGGAGCTGCCGCCGCTCCCCCAAGGGAGCACTTTGCAGCTTTCCTCCCGCCCCACCGCATCCCCTGTCAAACTTGGTCAAAAGTTTTCCTTCGGAGGTTTTTTTTTTCTTTCTTAACTAATTTTTCCTTAGAAGAGTATCTACTGACTGTGTAAAGCACCTCTTTTTCATCAAACGTGACACTTCAACACCAAACACCACAGAACAGTGTTGTGAGGCCCTCGAGGCAGAGCGGGACCCCCCTCAGCACACTACAGAGGTGCTTCGCCCCCCACCCTGCCTCCCTCCCTGGCAGCACGGCCGCCGGCGCTCCCCACAACCCACCCCTCCTGCCCGATGAGGCTGGGGACTGCTGCTCACCCGCCACGTCCTGCTGTCCCTCGCAGAGGGGCTCGCAGGGCGCCATCTTGGAGCAGGGCAGGCCTCGGCCTCATCCCACCTCCCTCCTCACAGAGAAGCCGCCGCAGCCGGGGCCTCTCCTCTCCCCACAGCAGGTGGGATGGCACCAGCTCCTTGTGGGGCCTTGTTGGGGCAGGAGGAAACCTCCACGTCTGTGAACGCGGGGAGCAGAGGGACACAGGCTCCCCAGCTCCAGTCCAACCCCAGCCTCATGGGCCCTCCCGGCACCCACGGAAGGAAAAGGGGCCACAACCCCCTCATGGGGAGATAACACCTCTGGGGAAGGTACAATTATCCCCAGCCTTTTTTTCCTGGAAGCCCCCAAAAAACAAGCCCGCGGGGTTACCTGGAGGGGAGCGGTGTGCAGCAGGAGGGATAGCAGCGGGGAGGGAGCAGGCGCCGGGTGCCCCAGTCCTCAGGAGGGAATGGGCATGGGGGTAAGGAGCCCGAAGGAACGGGGACGAGGGGGAGAACAGCTGCGGAACTGCCCGTCCACATTGCAGATGCAGCCGGGCTACGTGCACATCGTCTGAAATAAAAGCTCATTATCCAGGGGCTATTTTTGGCGCCTGTTGAGTTCTTTATAGCTCACGTGCTGCATTTGTACTCCCAATGCTACGAAAAATCGTATCCAATCTCAGAAAAATCCGATTTTTCCCATTTTTTTGCAGTGTCCTCTGTAATGAGGAAACGTCCTTTAAGAGAAAAACAGCAAATAAACTTGGACCTCAGTTTGCATACAGATGCATGAATACCAAGAATGTGCAAATGCACACTTAGGAATAGAGTTGCCAACTGAATGTTTTAAACTTCAGGTTTTCACTATCCATATATCTGTCTCAGCCTTAAAAACTTCGTGTTTGTCTCTTTCCCAAATCCAAGCAATTCACAGGAAGAAAGTTACATGAAAACAACAGTTATGTTGTCTCTTCCTGATCCAACTCAGTGGCCTAAGGAGAGGCCAACCACCCAACTCTCCTCATTTTTACTAAAGGGAATAATAAAAATGCGTGTTCCTGGGTCCTGCTCCATCCGAGGTCTGGGTTGGACCCTGGGATTACAGGAGCCACCCACAGTCAAGAAAAAGAGGTGGGCTTAGCCCTGTGGCCTTCTGACTCTTTCTTATCATCTCTCACGGAGCCTCTTAGTTTTTTGAAAGAAAGAAACTACCATTTTGGTTTGACAGTTTTATGTCCAAAATGTCATAGGTGCTGACAATACCAGGTAAGCGAGGAATCAAGGCCGTGGTTCTCCCTCATCGATCTCTGACATGACAATCAGAAGACAGTCCTCTTGGGGGGGGGGGGGGGGCGGC
>Ga0065711_1029427_pt1 | contig 36242 bp, 24 predicted proteins | sample Hoacrofraction12_FD_59098 | JGI IMG/M metagenome (GOLD analysis project Ga0065711, IMG submission 59098) | Hoatzin crop microbial communities from Cojedes, Venezuela - Epithelial fraction 12 v2 (version 2) | ecosystem: Host-associated > Birds > Digestive system > Esophagus > Crop | place...
AAAAAAAAAAAAAAAAAAAAAAAAAGAGAAAGAGAATTTACAGCAAGTGCCAAGCAATCTTTTTGGCTCCCAAATCTTCCATATAGCATGTATAATAGGATTAACTTTAATTGCTTCCATCCTATATCTAAAGATGAAGAACAGGATACCAGCTGGTTGGAATAGAGCTACCACACCAGTCATTATCTATTAAAAAACTGTCTGGCTCACACACCAACTGCACATAAACTGGGTGCTTCTTCAGGTCAACTTTTCTACCTCACCAGCTGTCTTAGCATTTCATAAACCTTTGTCATTCCCAGAAGCTGTGCTCAGGTTATTTATTCTTCTTGTTTGGGCCTGTATCCTGCAGGATGTGGGGCGTTTCGCTCTTGCATTGCACCTAAGTGCATGCTTGACAGTACAGACACGGTTAGGTCCACAGTTTTCAAACTGGGGGCCATATGGGATCAGTGCCAGAGTGCTAAGTATCTTTCAGGACTGAGATTTTTGTTAGAGCTCTGCCACTTTTTCACTGAATTCTCTCTTCCTCCATGAAGGAGACTACTTGTTTCAGCTAGGCTGTTTTTGTCATTAAATACTGCTCAGATTTAGCAGACAGCAGAACTACACCTTTGCCTATACGTAGGGTGCAAACCAAAGAGAAAAGTAATTCTAGTGAATGAGTTCTCTTAGCCTGAAACCACTCTCTGCACTAGAAAATACTTAGAAGATTAAAAAAACTGTGGAATGTAAATGGGTAACATTTTCTACTGCTGAAAATGTTTCATATGACCTTATAAAAGGTCCTTTTTTCTCCTGGATGAACACCAATCTCACATATGCAATAGAATATTCATCCCTTAAAGTAATTTCTTTCTCAAAGAAATTTATCTTTTAATATTGCACTATGGATTCCTTTTCAGTAATAGAACTGCTTTTTTTTTCTGAAACTAGCAATAGATTGCAATCTGTCCCCCTGCTTTTATTTCTTCCCTTTTCTCCAAAAGTGTTTTAGACCATAGCTGCTTCCATCTTTTTAAGGAAAACAACAAAACAAGTAATAAGAAATATGGGAAGTGACTGGAGGATTAGAAAAGGATGTCAGATGTCAAAAGCTCCTACATGATATTAGAGTGAAAAATCCCAGTCAGGTAAATGAACCTTGTGATCCTAAGTCCCTTGGACATCTCTTGGAGGGGGCATCCCACCCCATGCTTTCCTTCATCTTCTAATTTTGCCATCTGGGGAAGCGAGGGTGTCTTTTAGCGCAGCATTTCTCTGTCTCAGCCTGTGGGATTGCCCCTTTTTCCATTCAGACTGAGTCACTTTATTGCTCAGGACAGACCCTTCCACATTCCAGTTTGTGGGATCAGTGTGCAGTCCAGGGAGCTACCGCAGGCACCCTTGCGCAGTGGATATAAAAGCGGAACCTTTCTAGGCGTGAGGGATGATCTCTTTGCTCAGCAGCTGGCACAGCGGCAATGGATACTGCCTTCTGCTTTCTGCAGCTCTGAAAGATGGAAATTGTTGCCTCACATTAGAGTGACGGTTCAACAGCCCTCTGCACTGCTCAGATAGGCATCTCATAGCAGGGTGAGACAACTCAGCTTCCCAGTTGCAGATGAAGCCCTCACGCAGAGAGGCTGATGGGGAAAGAAACACTTTAGGGCTTGAAGGGATCCTCAGGGATCTCCGAGAGCAGAGGGTATCACGTATTTGCACAGCACGATGCATGCTGCAATTGCCTCTTTGCCCCACCTGTAAAGCAGCTCCTCAGGAGCAAGCAAATTCACCCACCACAATGGCGTCATAGTCTGGCTCTGCAGGAGGGAACAAATCCCTATGGATCTGTATCATGAGTTTGCCCCAGGCAGCTATCACTCCAATGCCATATCAATGCAAAAACAAGTGATTGCAGCTGTCTGGAACCCAGTTAGCCTCTGGTACCTGGATAAATGATGTAGTGATACAAGGCACAAATTGAGGCCCTGGTAGGGGAATTTGGCAATGGTGTGTTACAGAAGTAATATATCTATGGGTAATCAGCATTGCAGATATACTTGAAATTCTAGTGAGGTTCAAGAAAATGGGATTCTCGGCTTCTGCTGGGAACACTAATGGCACACACAGGCCTCTCTCACGCTCTCTTGCAGGTGCCAACAAATGAGCTCTCCACAAGAATGCTCCTCCTGCATTCTGCAGGGCTCGCTCAGGATCGGTCTCATGCAGAACGTGGCTTTGAAATGTGAGTCCTTCTGCCGAAACTGCAATGTTTGATGTATTCTTCCTGTTCAACTTGAGGATGGGACTGTGCTTAACTACCACTTTACTAGGTGTCAGCTGGACACCATGAAAACATGGAGGTAGACGCAAAGTAAGAGTAGAAGACAGCCCTAGGCAAACACAAGTGTTTCTTGCAGGCTATAGACTTTCACAGGAGATATTATGATGCCTCAGCTCCCTGGCAGTACAGGGAGGGAACATCTGTAGAATGATGGGGATATGTAGGAAGAAAGTGCTGTGGGATCGCTCCTGAAGGACTTCAGCATGGAACATATTGTAAGTCATGGCAAAGCAGTGACCAGACCACAGACTGGGTGTATGAAAAAGCTGAAGCAAAGCTTATGTATTCAGAGGCTAAGAGGAGCTCTTGTGATCTGGAGGTATTCCAGGGCAAAATGGAGGGAGCTGTGTAGATACCTCTGCCCAATTTAGTATTCCTAGCTGTCTCAAGAGAAAAAAAGAAAAAAAGAACAGCTCTAGAGCATGATTCACTTCATCTTAAAGTAGATGTTAGGATATGTCAGATGAGTCACAGCCCAAAACTGCCTATTTCACTCCATTGATTATAAAGGGAGCCCAGAGTGTTTAGTTCAGATGAAGACACCTACAATTATGAATATGTTAGATGAGCTGAATCTCTCCTAGAATGTTGTCAGTAAGGGTGCAGGTATGGATGGAGGCTTTGGTACACATCAGTTCAGCAGTGCAGAGATACCCTCTGGAGCCTTTACCCTGAGACCCATCAAAGAAAACCCTTGCAACTGACTCAGCCATGAAAAGTAGAATTTGTCCATATTGTCTCCTGATTTAAACTGCGAGTCTTAAACGTACCCCATCAGTTATTCAAAGAGTTCTTATCTCTGAGAGAAAACGTGATTTCTGAGTAAAAAATACACCTGACATTAGTCATGTAGGTTTATGCATCACAGTTTCCACATAAAGGCTTTGTGGGGTCTGCTATTTGAACATCTAAGTCTGCGCTTGGATACACAAACTGGATTTCTACAGTGAACAGAGCTAATGCAGAAGTAGGAGTTATATGTCTTTCTATTACATAGATATTTCAAATTTGTCCAATCGTTACTACTACAAGAGAGTCTGTGAGAAGGGGAATGATCCAGCTGTTATTCTCTAGTGGAACGAGCTTAGTAGAAGCACGTAGCTGGAAGAGCTACAGCCTGGCACAGGATCAGAGGAAAGACAGGACATAAGGGCACGCAGTAGGTCCATTGCTCCAGAGGAAAAGTTGGCTCTGAGCCTACACCAGGACATCCGCTGATGCAAGCTGCCTTTTCAGACCTCTGCAGACAGGGTGTGTTGGGACAAACTGCTTCCCTAACCTTTCCTCCACTCCAGGCCTGGAAAGGGGAAGAAACGGCGATCCTGTCAGTGGCAACAAAGCACTGCAAGCAAGATTTTCAATTTAATTTAATTGTTGAATTACAAAATATTATTTGTACAGCTAGGTTTCCCTCCACCACAGGTAGCTTATCTGGTTTACGGAGAAGCCACACCAAGGGGCAGAAAGACCCATTCTGCTCTCCTCCACAGGCCATTCCAAGTCCAGCAACACAGACTCGTTTTTACGCTGCACCTGTGCAAAGATACCTTCATGAATTTACGTGGGGCTGCAACAACACAGAAGTTTCTTGAAACTGGTAGTGAATCAGCTCAGGGTGAGTAGTATCCTGGAAGTAAACTTCTGCTTCCTGACCCATCACCACACATGATGAAGAGCTAACTGCATGGACAGAAAGCTGCCTGTATTCAGAGGTCATGCAAGTCTGCAGCAAATTTATCTGTATTGTCCAAAAGACTGCTTTGTGCAGAGGTGGTCCAGCCCTTGGGCCCCTTGCAAAGGTAAAGCGACAGATCTGCCTTCAGGACTTTGTGCCTCGTTATGCCCAGCCGTTCAGATGGGAAGAGCTGGAGCCAACAAAGAGAGGCAACTAAAAGCCTGAAAGTTCTTTATAAAGAAATACTTCTCATACCTTCAGCAAATTGGAGATAATCATGTAAGCTTCCCCCCACCCCCAGTTTAACAGACTGGTGACATTTGCACGTCTGGCTCATGGCAGCCTTATGGGGCTTGACATCTGCGCATGGCAAAAGCATTTAGCTCCAGAGCTGTGTTCCCAAAGTGCTATCAATGTGGAATAAATTCTGCTCACTTAACAAACGTGCTGCACAGTCACAGGAGCTCCATAATATTTGAAAAACAGGGAGAGCAGGGGTACCCTTAGAAGCACCAGCAGAGCGGTCAAAATGGGACTTAGCACAGACAGCCTCTCTGACTGTGAACCACACACTGGGTAATAGGAAATGGCTGCGCAGGTCCTATTCTGCATGGATGAAATAAAAAACTTAGGGAATGTGGTGGCACCAGTAAGCCACGGGCATGAGACACTGAGGAGGCCGAGACACCCCGCAGCGTGCGGAGGCAGGCAGTGTGGTTCTCTGCAGGAGGGCAGCAGCTCCACAGAAGATGTTCACCTGCGCTTCTCAGCACTGTGCTGCCAGTGCCAGACTTCTCCCCTCGTGGGCATGCCGCTCCTTCAGCACCATGCCCTTCAGCAAAGGAACGCGCGTCTCAAGCGTGTTAGCTGGCTTGGTTCAGGATATGACCCTTCACCCTGGTAGGAATTCAAGTGCCTCATCATCTGGAGCATGACACTGCCTTTGTTTGGGGGTGGCTATAACCGAGGATTTTATTTACTTCAGTGAAAATGTAGCTCAGAAGTAGCATCCAATAGCAAAAGAATATCTTCCTTTGGTCCTTCATGTTTCCTCTGTGGCTTATTTGTAAGAAGTAGGTGCAACAGAGAGAGAGATCAGGAAGTGTTTAATAACCTCCTGGTTATTTAATCTGTAAATACCAAGCTTTGAGGGGACTTTGATGTGAAAGTACATCAAAAGACAGGGTTAGAATTCAAAATTATCTCAATAAACAGGAGACGTAGGCTGGAAAAATAGCACATAACTCAGTGAGATAAATGCAAGTTAGTTTAGGTATATAAAGATAATCAACTAGAGACTTACTGGGTGGGGAAAAACTCAGTAGGAGTTGTGCAGGAAAGGATGTAGGGGTTACGATGCATCCATCATAGGCTGAACGCGAGGCAGAACTGTTGTGTGAAGATAATATTGAGGTGTATGAACAGGGTTATAAAGTGTCCAAAATAACTTTTGTTCAAAGCCCAGCTGTAGTTCAATGTCTGAGTACATACACTGTGTTTCAGGAAAAACAGAAACTGTCTGGGTAGAATCCCCAGTGGAGAAAGATGGATTAACTAGGAAATTTAGCTTGAAGGGGATTTATAGGGGTCATCTAGTCCAAACTGCTGCTCCAAACAAGGTTAACTTCAAAATATTGTTCAAGGTCTTGTCCAGACCAGTTTTGAAAATTTCCAATTCTACAGTCTGGGCTATGAGAAAGACTAAAGAAACTGGATTTTATCTCTGAAGCACTGAAGTTCAGTGGGATTCATTTGTGATTTGTAGGATATAGATTAATTCTTAGGAGAAGCTTGCGTCTTCAGAGAAGGCAGGCTAGCATCCCCATAATCTTCAGACATTCCCATTTCACGTACCCCATGGTGAATGTCCGGGACGAAAGTCTTCACTTCCACCTACACCTGATCACTGATTAAGTTGGTCTTGTAGCCAGTCCATGTCATTGGAAAGGTCTGAAGCAGCCTGGTCCTGACTTGCTCAAGAATTTAGTTCTAAACATTTATTTGCTAGAATCTCTAAATGAAAAAGTTTATGAATACCTGTATTTTTACTTTTCAAATTATCTAAGCATATTTAAATGACAGGATAACCAGAAATCATAAGAATCACTTACGAGGGCAGAAGAGTTATTTTAAAACCCATTTCCACCTTTGCCCTGATCACATGTCTTCACTGCAGACCAAGCCTGGATGACCACAACTAGCCTTGCCAGAGTGTGAGCTTTTCCAATGCAAATATTGCATCTTCGCTCTAGCAGTGCATCTAGCTGCATGCACTTGGGTCCTTTCTGCAGGGACCTTTACCCTCTCCTGGACAGTGCTAACAGAGCTCAGCTGCCCAGGATGAATGGCGGACAGGCTCCAAAAAGCCATCAGCATTTGACTGGGCTTTAACTGCCTCCTCAACTGTCTGTAGAACAGAGGGCTTCCATGTAAATTTTAAAAGAGTCAAAGTCAGTAGTAGAATGAAGATATACCCTTTTTTGATGTCTGGTACACATTAATGCCCTGCACACACACATAAACACACCCACATCTCTTTTTATTTTGAAGTGATGAATTCACCACCATATAATAATTATCCAAGTCAGAAATGAGTCATATTAAGAACCAGAAGAGTAAAATCTGTCCACGCAGTAGCTTTAGGCACTATAAATCTCTTTGAAGAAGTCTTCTTCAACTATTTGTTGCTGCATTTTAGGGGAAAATGGAGGGGCTGATTTAGTTTGGCAGCATAGAAGTTAGCCATGCAAGGACAGGCAAGAGGCAGGCGATCCAGGCAGAACCAAAATCAAGCGAGGTCTGGAAATCCATTAATGCAAATTTCAGATCGGTGCTGGAATCCAGTGAAACCTTCAAACTCATTGTTATTCATTAAGCAGACTGAAGGAGCAAAATGAAATTCAGCAAATTGTCCGCCTCTGCAGAGTACAATATGTTCATTTTGAAGGGACACCTGTGTGTGGATGGAAGGTGAAGCATAAGCCATACTTACCCCAGGGAGAGGGGCAGGGGGTCAAATTTTTGTAAAAATCCATGTCCCTCTCTCAGTGCACTTGCACATATATCACCAACCTGCCTGCCCCTTCACTGTGCATTGGTGATAAGTCCACCTGTTCATCCTCACCTGCTGCTTGCACTGATGTCAGGGCACCAAAGGTTCACAAGTGCCAGTCTCACCGAGGTCCCTTCAGAGCCACTCTTACGGATCCTGTATTAAGACTAACCTCTGGTTCAACCCTGCTCCCACGTCATTTTGTGGGAGCTAATTCAGATTTTCCATGTGGCCTGCCTGATTGAAAAAGAAAGCTAAAGGTGGGTAGGGAAGACTCTTCCTTCGGCCGTTGTGCATGCTGCCTTCCTCCTGACATTTGAGGGATTCATTTTGTTACAATTATACAGTCAGACCAGTTTATTATTGCTCTGTGACAGTCTCCATCCAAGATGAGAACAATTTGTTTTGTGGAGACCCACAGAAAGAGACAGTGTTCAACAAAGGACTGTGTTACTAGACAGGACCAACCAGGCAAGAAAAAGACCAAAGGAATATTTTCTCCTGTGTTATGGAGGAGCTGGGGCAGAAAAAATCAGTAGCTGGCTCAAGTAGTCAGAGCTTAGGATCCTCTGCCTTCCCCTTTTTCCTCTTCTTTATCTTATGCTCTGTTACCACAAGCATTCCAGCCTGACCTCTGCAGGAGAACATGGTCATCCTGGCTGGGTTTCAGCCTTGCCTGCTTCTCTGCCACGCTGCTGCCCTGCTGACCTGGAGGGTGAGACCTGTCGCATCTAAGCTTAGTAATGCCCAGTGCAGACCGCCCCCCACCCCGACTCCTGGCACCAGCTCCACCTGAGAAACAGGGAGGGCAACAGGCACTTGTCAGATTCGTCAGATCTAGGTGAGATGCCTACCTCGAGATGAGAGGAATGACTCTTGAGGGATGCCTGTGTCTCTCCACTAACTACAAAGGGAACCTGGAAAAAGTAGCTGAAATGAACGTGCTAAATGAGATGTAAACACTGACATTAAATGTGACAACTCTCACCCAAGGTAATTAGAGGCTAGTAGAGTTAGGAGTGAGTAGTTTAAAGCAGAAGACTTTTTCTATCATCTAGTTTTTGTTTGCTGTAGTAGAAACGGTAAGAAAACCAGTTCTTCGAGGTCCTCGAGGCTAAAGATTGTAGCATGCTGCTTCAGAGCTTGCTTGATTAGTATTTAATTTCAGTCAGTCATTCTCTCCTAATGAATCGTCTCACCTATAGCACTTCTCTCAGCTTTGGTGGCTTATTTTCCATAGGAAATTCTCTTTTAACAGCAATAACACTTTGTATGACTGAAGTTCCTTTCTTCCACTGAGTGCACAGCACTCTGCTGTTGTTAGATGCACCTCTCACCACATTACAGACCGCTCTTGTTCCAGAAGTACACTGATAAACAGGGATTTCTCTCCAGAGCAAGTGTCTCTCTCTTGATGTACGCAATGCCTGGCAAGACGGGGCACTGATCGCTGATGAAGGTCGATCTGTCACACCCTCGTATGTGGTTCTCTCATAACGAAGTAGCAGCTGAGCCAAGAGGGAGCTCTGGGTGCTCATTGCACCACACACACTCCTTAGTTTGTTAATTGTGTTTGAACCATTAAAAGTCATTCTGGAATTAAATCTGGCGTGGAAGTCCTCGGCCAAAATGTGCATTTGCTTGGGACATTTGGGAAGCCAGGTAGTGGGGGTACGTTGCCTGCGTCTTACTGCACTGACAGTCGCATGGCCCCTGGGCACCTTGGGGGGGATTTGGGCCAGCTCCAGGAGTACCCCAGGAAGGTTTAGTCACCAGTGAAGGAATTCAGGAAAATGATGAGCAGTTTAAAAAGCCTACAGCTGGCTAATCGTGACCCACACATGTGGCCATGAGAGGGGACCGGCTACAAACAGGAGCAGCCCCGCTGCAGCACAAGGTGTCAGGGCAGCCCGGGCTGTCGGGGTCCCAAAACCACGCTCGGCTCCCGCAGACCCACGCACGCGGACACATGGGCATGCAGCCCAAACACAACCAGCTGGCACGAAGATTCCCAACCAGCATCATTTGCTCAGTTGAAGATCATTCAAAAATTGTATAAAAAAGTTATATGACCCATCTTTCGGACGGGGAAAAAGTGAGGTGAAGCTCTGAGTGACCCAGCAGCTCCCAGTGGCCCCCAGCAGAGACCCCTCGCTGCTGTGTTTGCTCTATACATATTCCCTAGGGGTTCACTGTCTCCGATATAAGTGTGAAGTTCAATTGCCATAGCAACAGCATCAGGCAGATGCAAAACTCTGTATTTTCTCTGCTAGATGTAAAGGAAAACCTTTCTGCCCCAGGGGAGGGGACTGTCAGTCGTAATGAAGATTGTCCTCTCTTCTCTTACCTGGAAACATAGCAAGGAAAACTCTCTATTGATTTTTCGTGAGGGAACTGGGGCTCCAGGATTAGTTATCTTCTGCTGTTTATTTTTGCTACACAATAGGTATCCATATAGCCACAGGCAATAAGCGCTTGGGCTATATATAACACCATCTACAAAGCAGCCGAGGGAATTTCTCTTTGCAGACAGGGACGATGACAAGGAGGTGAAGCTGCACAGAAAATGATGCTGCTTTTCCCAGAGGCTCCGTGAGTGTCCTGGCCATAGCACAGGTCAGTTCTGACAAGGCAGAGGTGGCAGAGGTAGCCCAGGGAGCTTCCTCTCTCCCTTTCAAGGCTGCCAGGGTCTAGTACTTGGGCCAGATGTGTAGGACATGTTCCCCTGTTTGAGACAGAGCCAATTTTCCAATTTCCCCCTGCTCTGCCCCAGGAGCAGCTTTTTCCGTCAGGGACGGGATTGGAATGTACCCAGAGCTGAGGGTTGGGCCAGCAGAAGATGGCAATACATCCACCGAGACCTCCTCCATCGCCTCACCTTTAAACTTTGCACACCTTGGAAAAGCCAGAGGAGAGGGGTCCAGCAGCACAGCCTGAAGGCCTGTGTGTTTTCATTACATTATACACCCAAGATCTCCATGATGGGGTCACTCAGCTCAGGACAACCATGTCCTGAAGAGGAAGAGGGGAGAGGTTTGGCCACATGTGTCTGCAGAGCCATCAGTCAGTGTACTTTGTAATTAGTCATTCAATTTAATTATTTTAAGGCTGTACCTCATTATTTTGAAGTGGCCCCTATTCCACACAAATGCTCTGTTTTGCTGTTGAAAATTCCAGAAGTAAATAACCCTGGGACAGAGGTCAGAGAAAAGTTAATTACCATGAAGGGCCAAATCCCACAGCATCCTAAGTTTCTAAATCACGGGTACCGATTTTTGTGTCCTTCTCTTTGGGTTTTGTCACAATTTTTGTCCTGTTGTTGTTCCTGGCGGTTTAAAACAAATCACTCCTCGTTCCCATTAACTTTGCAGCCACAATTACATTACCAGAGGGGAGCCTGGAGTACAGGCATCATTCCTTTCAAAGTGGCAGCCTTGGCAGCCGAGAGCTCTCCTCCACCCGTAACACCTCCTAAGCTACAGCTGACAGATACAGCCACCTGGTGGCATTTGCGTGGGAAATTAAGAGAACATTTTTACTGTCAGCAATGCCAGCAGAAAAGGTGAGAGTATGGTGTACAGATAGCTATCAGCGGTCCATCTCACCGTGTTGCAGAGGAGTATTAAACAAGCAAGCCCTCTATAATTGTTTCTCTACTTTTCCACCTTTTTTTTCTATACATACGTATCTCAGAATTAATTTTGATTCGAAGAATGAGGTCCAGGAACAAGCTGGCATCACAGCTTTCCAGGCACTTTTTGTACTGTAACATAATTTACATGAGAAATTGTACAGGTAAACCATGAGACAGCTGACCCGTGTCTGTGTGTTTTCTGAGGATGAATGTGCATGACGCTGCATAGTAAATACTAAGTATTAAATGTGTCTTTCCACGTCTTTCCTTCTGTTTCTTAGGGAGTCAAAGTCAGGGGAAACATTTTATTTATTTAGCGGTATTGTTAACAATATCAGATACATTACAGATCAAAAGTAGCCAAACCCAAGACTATTTTGTTGACAGAGATAACTTTGACCTGTCAAGGGAGTCTGTAAAAGAGCAACAGAAGTGCAGCAAGGCCATTCCCTTCAAAGGCACTGAAGGCTGCAGTTAACCGTATTCTGAATCATAAAAGGCACAAATTCAAAGTAACACGTGCTAAAAGCCGTCCCCAATGCAACCTTCTAGCTAGAAACAATACATCTAAAAATACATCTGCTGATGAGGTCAGTAGGATTATCCCCAGCAAGAGTTGGAAGGGCAGCAACTAAATAATTAAAAAAGGCTACAGCAGTGGGAAAATATCAAGCTCTTTGTTCTTAGTTTCAGCTTTCCTGACCAGCTCCTGCATGTGATCTCTTTCCTGATGCTGAAACTTCAAGTTCAAATGAACACGGCCCACAGTAGATCATAATTACTATAATAAAAATGTGTCGAAAAACAACACAAACAGCTACTATATAATAAACATTTTGCGGTAGAAGATTCCCCCACCCCATAACCCTGAGTAAAGACACAGATTTAATGTCATTATGGCTGACAGTGACTATTTTACTCATCACTAGACAACAGCATCCACTAGACTCTGTGTGCATAGGTGAAGACGCAAAGGTCAAAATATATCCATAGAACCCTCTTCCCCTGCAGTTATGGGCTTCTTGAGAGCCCGATTCATGCCTGGCACATAAGATATTTCCCTTCTCCCACAGAAGCCTTGTTTGAAGAAGAAAATACAGTGGCCTTTAGTCCTGTGAGCACGCTCTTCAAGCCATCACCACAACCACGATGCCAGAAACTTCCAGAAAGAGCAAGAGGTGGCAGAGCTTCAGGGCAGTCAAGGGTTTTTCCAATGAGTGAATGAAAGACAAAAGTTTAAATCTGCAATTGCTTTGAGGAGAAACAAAAGAATTTCATGAAGAGCCTGACACAGGACTGCTAGGGCCACTGCAGAACAGCAAGCAGAGGTGGAAAAAAGCATTGGCCAGATCAGAAGCTACAGACATTCACAGTGCAATGCCTTCCAGTGAAAGAATCCAAACTAATTCCTGCTTAAAAGCAGTAGCCTATTTTAAAAGATTCACAGGAAAAAGAGGGGGTAAAAAAGAAAGAAAAAATAATTAAAAAAAAGAAAAAAATAACCTTGGCTTTATACTTCTGCTGCACTGTCTGCTTGCTGCTAAGACACAACCTGCAGATGTGTGCTGGGTTTGCAAATCATAGTAAAGCATCTGTGCCTGGGGACCAGTCTTGCTCCTAAGTCAGCGTTTTCTTCCCTGACATCCCAGAATGACAAGAGTTGACCTCACTGACACTGCTGCTTTAGAAGAAATGGAAGGGACCATTTGCGGCACTAAAGCAGCTCCATCGAGGCGAAAGCACCACGGCACTCACGGCAAGCCCCGCTGAACCACAAGGTCCCCGAACAAAAATCTGTACAAGTCTGCATCTGCTCCCACCGCAACGAGTGCCAAAAATGCCCTTGACTTCAGCTAGAGCAGCATCAGGTGCTCTCTCTTGGGAAACGCAGAGCCGTCCTAGCAGAGAAAATCAGAGCCTATCAAATAGGATAAAACGCAGCGATTGTGAAGGAATCCTTCAGGGGGATTTGGGGGGAAAAGCACCCCTGTATTTCCATTATTGCTACTAGAGACCCTTGATGAGACAGAGGTGTCTGTGAAACTCCAAGTCTGTCCCTGTAGCGACACAGCCAGCAGGTTAGGATGAAGTAGTTTTATAGCCAGAGTGGCTGTTTTGTTTTTTGAACTCTCTGAATCTCTTTGGATAGCTGAGCAAAACTGACAAAGCCAATAAAAGCCAGGCAGCTAGGAGGCAGCTGTGACACACCTCTTTGCAGGGCGTCAAACCAAGAGGTCAAGCACGCTGACTTCAGCCATGTCACACTCCGGATAAACGGGACCCATGAGATTTTTGTGTGGTTCACAACCACATGACAAGGTGGTGTTTCAAAGCTCAGGGTGTCTCAGCCCTGGTACACTCCCGCTGCTTTTGGTCTGGTGTTTGCGCTCCGAGGTGCAGCAGCATCCAGGCACCGCTTCAGGTTCGCCTCTCGGGGCTCATCCCGGGATGCACTGAGCTGTGCTGTACCCTGGCAAAGGGCTGGCTCTCCAGCAGCACCAGCCAGGTCCCAGGCACATCCTTGGCAGCCGCCACGACACCTTTTCCCATAAGGCAACCCTCACGGGGCTGGCTGAGCAGCTTGCAGCTCATCCCTCCAGGGACCTTGGTCCTTGCAAGCCATAACACACAAATCCTGCCAGAGTGGGGGGTTTCGTTCCTTTCCTTTTTAAGTTATTTGCTTTAGACCACACAAGAAATGCACAGATCCAGACCAAAGAATAAATCACCTACATGCTGTGCCATCCTCACTTTGTCTCACCACCCTAAATTGTTTTTTAGAATTGAGGGAAATTCATCTCAGGAGAGGAGTATCTGCTCGCTCTCCAGACGTCAGGAGCACGGCTGACCTTTGGAGGAGGGAGGGTCTCTGATTTTGCTGTCTGTGTCTTTCAAACGGGCCCGTGCGACAGTTACGCTCTCTTTTTGCTACCTTTAGGTAACCCCCCATCTGCTTTTGTCAGGTGATCAAGGTCCCTCACAGCATCAGCCAATTCTTAGGGAATAAAATGTCTTTTCCAAATAATCACATATGACAGCAACAAAATAGAGCTTATTTAAAGCATATGCTAGCAGAGTTCTTTACCCTTGGAACTGCTTTCGCAGACCGAAAGTAAATTTTATTTGAATCAATCATTATTGTAGATATAAGACTTTATTTGTTCAGGAAAAAATCCCTCTATTAGAGTTATAAAAGCTAAATGCAAGACAGAGCAAATTTCTTGACTGATAAAATAAAAACTAAATAAGTAGTTTAAAGTATTTTTAAAATATGTCTTATTCTAATCTGAAGACTTTGTCATGTCTAACTACGTGTAATTCCAGTATAAGCCTAAGTTTTGCCAGCTGTTTAAAAAAAAACTGCAAAGTTCTCCTCTCAAAGCTAGACCACCCTTTGTAAAGCAAAGAACAGCCGTGTACCACATTCTGCAAATTCCTTGTCCTCTGTTTATCGTTACACACAAAGCCACTAATCAAGTGTATAGCATTAATCATGTATGTAAGTATTCACAGAACCAAGCCACCATTTGATCCCGCCGCACTGCTGAAGATAGGCACTGGTAGAGCCAGGAAAAAAATTGTGAAGTCAGGGCATATTCATTTAGCTGCAACTGCTTAGTAAAAATCTCTCTGCATGGAAGTGAGCAGAGTACTGCCTAGGCAGGCAGACTGGACCAGACCTGACATCCAGTGAGGCTTGTCCAGGAAACTGCATCTGGGTAGGAGCTGTGATTATGTGTTTCTGACATTGGCTGCTGCTGGCAGGAGAACATCAGATGCAATGTACTGCTCCAGCAAGCACTAAGTTCTTAATTTAGGCACTTTATGGAAATTGTTGAAAAACATTCTAATTGGAAGCAACTTCTTCCTCTCCAGCATATAATTTTCCCCATTTTTTCGCACTCAGGCATTTGCATGAAAACAAGCTCTTTGTTTTTAAAATTCCACTGCTCTGGTTGTTTATTCCCCACTGGAATTCATAATCCTGTGTTTGCACAAAGCACTATAATTGGTTGCTGTGAAGTGTTTCTATCAAAAGCAAATGATTATTAATAATCAAGAATGAACAGTTGCATAATAAAGAATAGTAAAATAAGCACCATTCTAATAATAATGCTTATCTCCATGAAACCAATCTCTTCAAATGCTTTGAAACATAAACATACCCCGGTGATAGAAATCATCTTTAAACATGAAGAGCAGTAAGAACCACAGGAGCAAGTACATGTGGAGGTTGACTGTATCAACAGGAGTGGTGCATTTTGCAGCTAGCAAGAAGTTCAAAATTCCACCATGAGTTGAATGTGTCCCAGACTAATGTTTATAAGACTCTACCAGCAAATACTGACTTCATACAGGCAATCTCTGTGGCCCAAAATACGTATAATAACGAGCTAATACAAAGGGCAAGTTTCGCCATGTCATCTGTTTCTGACATTCTTGAGAGAAGGAGAGGCTTTGCTGGTAGTTTACTTTGTTTCTGATACGCTTACTGCAGACATGGAAGGCTTCCTTTTCTGGTTCATGAGACTCAAAGGTCTGGCACAGGGGATTCTGTTTCTAAATACCCTGGGGAATCAGCAAAAAGAATCCTCTGAAGGGCTTTTGAACAGATCACAGTCCTGAGACCGTTTCTGAGTTCCATGAGAGTCTGCTGGTACATTACTAACTCCCCACAGACCTTCAGGGCTAAAGCATCTTCCTCCTTACCAAAGAACTTGCTATTTTTCCCTTGTAAAACACATTTCTTCTTCTCCAGCCTCCTAGTTTAATTCAGCTTTTACTCCAGTGCCATGCTATTTCAACGGCAGTAGGAGAAACCCTTGTTTTGGAGCAATGCCACAGGGACCCAGACTCTTGGCCAGGGCTCCCAGTCCTTGGGTTTGCCTGTGCCAGACCTCCAGAGGAGTGCCCAGCTGCCTGCCAAGTCACTCCCAGTCAGGTTTAACACAACTCAGGATTTAAGAATAAAATGTTTACTTTAAAACATTGATATGCAATCATGGAACAATGTTATAAATAGATAAAATAAATTGCCTTAACAAGGGCGTATTTAACAATAACGATCCTCCTCCATAGCAGCTACAGTCTGCCTTTTTTTCTTCTAGGTTAAACAATGTCTCTCAAATAATCAAATTCGTTCTTCTTTTGAGATTGTTTCTGTCTCCTCTTGCACATTTTCTTCAATCCTCCCACCTGCCCTCTCCCTGGGAGGCAGCGAACAGAGCGGCATGGGGGAGCACTCAGACCGTTCCACCACGCCAGTCCTAGCCAGGACATACAAAGCTTGCTTGCTTCTCACCTATGAAACCTCTCTCGTCGTTGCCTGTGTCTGGGCGTTAGGCACCACTTGTCCAGTAAGGAGAGGAAAACAGTCACTTTTTCCCTTTCCTTTTCTTCTACATAGGTGGTCCTATGAACTTTTCAACAGCCAAAGTTAAATGCCGTGTTCCTGGCATCAGACTGCTTGCCTACTACAACATCCCAAGGAAACATCAATCAATCTTATGCATGATATTATGGTAAGTATTAACATTCCATCTTCTTCCTATATTCGTAACTAGCTTTATTACGTGAGTACCACATAAGTTTAAACACGGTACTTCAGAGACCACAACTGGAAATGGCTGGTTTATCATCTGTAGCTCCCTAAGATGCAGTTTCAGTTAACAAAGCCTTTTGAGGGGACACTAGGAAAGCAAACTGATAGCCTGAACATCTGGTCCACTACTGCAATGGAAAATGGGATACAGAGTAGCAGGGAATGTCATCTCATCACTGGAGCAAGCGGTGGCAGTGCCTCTGCCTCTCTCCTTGCCAGCCCACAGCTTCCATGCAGACAGCAGCCTGGAGCTGAGGCTGACTGTACCGGGCGTAGGCTTTTTTTCAGGTCTGGCTGTCACCTGCCTTACCTGACTAAGCAAAACAGCCATACAGGTAAAGATCATCCTGCTCTGGCTAGTTCAGTTCAGCTAAGTGACCAACAAAAGACAAAACCGGAGATACGATTCGAAACCAGCCCTATCCCGAGTGGCCATGTTTCAAACGAAGATAGGGCTTCTGTTTTTAAAGAGGGGCAAGTTCTACTGCTTCAGACAAATATAGATCCTAATAATTGCCTTGATTTGGCATTTACTTCAACACACATCCATCTAAGATTTGTGCATATAGTACTTAAATAAAATTATAGAATTTACTTCTTAGTGAATGGTATTTTTGTGCAATAGGAAAAACAGTGAATCAATGAACAAACGCGCAGTCTTTGTAACCACAGTCATCTTCAACTGCCTTCCTGTCTGGCTCTTGGCAGGCGAGGGACATTGGAGTCTTAAAGGTGTGGCACAGAGGTATTTCAAAAGCAACCATTATTCTGACACATAAACATGAAAATATAGTCCCTACTATGGACTCTGAATTACTTCATGCATGCATGACAAAAATCAAACTGAAATCTTCAGATAATTGCTTTTTGTTATGAGATTTGCCAAAGAAATCTGCCCTTTTATAAAGCCAAAGGACTCTGTCTTGTCTGCTCGTAATGGCATCTCTGGCATGGGCTGAAGGTGCTTATTTCTCTGTTTTGACAGATTGTCGTGGTTTAACCCCAGCCAGCAACTAAGGCCCACACAGCCACTTCCTCACTCCCCTCCCCATGGGATGGGGGAGAGCATCAGAAGAGTAAAAGTGAGAAAACTCATGGATTGAGATAATGACAGTTTAATGGGTAAAGCAAAAGCCGGGTGCACAAACAAAGCAGAATAAAGAATTTATTCACTGCTTTGCATCGGCAGGCAGGTGTTCACCCATCTCCGGTAAAGGCGGGCTCCATCACGCATGACGGTTACTTGGGCAGACAAATGCCACCACTCCAAATGTTCCCCCCTTCCTCCTTCTTCCCCCAGCTTTTATTGCTGAGCACAATGTCTTAGGTTATGGGATATCCGTTTGGTGAGCTGGGGTCAGCTGTCCCCGTGGTGTCCCCTCCCAGCACCTCGTGCACCCCCAGGGTCCTCGCTGGTGGGGCGGTGCGGGACACAGAGAAGGCCTTGAGGCTGTGCGAGCACTGCTCAGCAGCAGCTGAGACATCCCTGGGTTACCAGCACTGTTAACAGCACAAATCCAAAACGTAGCCCCATACTAGCTGCTCTGGATAAAATTAACTCTATCCCAGCCAAAACCAGCACACAGATAGAGAGTTCAAGGTCCAGGTACCACTTCTTCAGGTGCAGCCTTGGTCACTAGGTGAATTGTTTGGTGGTATTACAACACAGGCAGGCTTGGAAATATCCTTCCCCTTGCTCTCTTCATCAAGAAGCTACCTCTCTGGTAAAAACACACATTATCAGACAGTGAAGGGGAAGCGGGAGTTTCTCTTCCTTGGGCCATTAATCTGTGTTGATGCAATTAGCTACATTCAAAGACAACTTAATTCACATGGGTTAACTTAAACTTGTTCAGTAAATAGACATATAGCTGTAGCCACTCTTTGTCAGTGATCTTCTCTGGCATTTATACATGAGTAACGGCCCTCAAACCCTACACAGGCATGCAGGAATCCTTCTAGAGCTCACGCAAGATGAGAAATATTCAGTTCAGACCAAAGAAATGAGACATTAGTAGGCAAGCAAAGCGATAGTATCTTGGAGGTGTACATGACTGGATTTTCAAAAGGCTTTGAACAAGCTCCTCACCAAAGACTGTTAAGCATCTAAGCTGTCAGGATATATGTGGGAATACACTCTTCTGAACTAGTACCTAGTGAGAAGATACAGTGAAAAGGACACAGATATGGTCTAAGTTCACAGTGAAGTGAATTTCCCAGCAGGATCCAGTGAGGATTTGAGAGACCTGTATTAAACAGCATATTTGTGTACAACCTGAAAGGGGAGAGAGGGGTAACCAAAGCGACGAAGTTTACAGGAGGTGCAGAGTGATTCAGAGCAGCCACACCCAACCGCGAGGAAAAGCTGAAGTCAAGCCGATGATGCAGAGCTTCAGAGGGATTACACGACATGGAGATGATGGCAGGTAAATTTCAATGCCAGTAGCTGCAGAGTAATGCACCTGGGGAAAAGCCATAACCTTAAACTATATCTCATGGAGTATAAAGAAGGTATAATCAGTCAGGAAAGAAATCTTGAAACTATGTGTTCCTTCTCTGGAAGTATCTCAGTGCTTAACAATGGTTAAAAAGGCATCTGGTGAATTACTTGCAAAAGAATAGAGAGAAAAACAGAAAATACTATTATGCCATTGTATAAATCCCCAGAGCATGTGTTCATTGAATACTGAGTACCACTCTGGTCATGCCATTTCAAAAGGAACATAATACAATTGGAAGCAGCACCGGGGGACAGCAGGATGGTATGATTTCCATATGAGGAAATGACTAAACAGACTAGGATTTCACTTTGGAAGCGATATGACTGAAGGAGTATATAACACGGGGCTCCGCAATCAACAGCCCTGTTGCTAAAGTGAATAGGGAAAAGTCTGTTCCCTACTTGCTATTTATCTGGGAAGAGTGACATGGTTTGGCAGCAGGTTTAAAACAAAGAAAAAGAAGAACTATTTCACCCAGCACATATTTGTATCGCTGAACTCCGTGACACAGGTTAATGCGACATGCAGAAATAGCAATCATTTCAAAAGAGGATCAGATCAGACCATGAAACACCACCAAAGGCTATTAAACATGATGGTCTGTCTGCAACTACTCACTGAGGAAAACCTCTCAGCCACAGACAGAGTGAAACTGGAAAAGAGCGTCGGGTATTACCACATATATCCTCTGTATCTGCCCTTGGCGTTGGCTACTGGCCACTGGCAAGAGCATGCACAGGGCACTGGGTCTCACCCACCATGGCAACTCTCGCCATAATGCCTTTATAATTACTACTGTTTCCATACCGGTAATTTGGGGTCCAGTTCACAGCTCACTGGAGTCAGAGATTCGGTTTCCTGGCGTTCAGCTACACGAACTTCAGTGAATAATCAGCCTGTCAAATCATTATGAATAAGTTGGTTTCACCAGTGTTGGAAAAGGAGGCAAAGGCACAAATATTCTTTTGCTCCCAGGGTTTCCTTTTGAGTCAATTGATTACTTTCTCCTGAAGGAAAGCCATGGTAACCTCATAGGGTTACTGTACCTCAGACTTTGCTGAAAAAAAGATGGAAAGGACAAGGCAAACCCAGGTTTGGCTCTCTCCAGCCCATGCAGCCCTCTCGCACACTACGGCTGCCTTTGTGCCCACAAACTCTGTCGCCATTCCCCAGAGCCTGCAACACGGCCACCAGTTTCACGCTCTAACAACATCACTCTGGTGAGCGTCAGCACAGCCTCTGCTTCCCCGAACCCTTTAAGAGCAGGTGGGGTTGGAACAACCACAAAAGCACAGCCACAGGAGCACCTCGTGTGGCCCAAGGAAAACCCAGGGCCAAAGAGCAGAGAATATAAACAGCAGGAATTTTCTCTACCAGATAGGACCAGCACTAAGTCAGGGTGACATACGTGGGCTCTTCCCCGCTGGCAAAATGTTCCTGAGGTCTCCAAGTTGAAAGCTGGGGAAATCTGAGGGGACAAAATGAAAGACAGGCTGGAGAAGGGCAGATGTGCTGTAAGAGTGGGATGCTGAGAAACAGAGCGCGCCATGGAAGGTGAGGAATTATACGTGAAGGCTTAAGGCCATCCTGCGGGATGCTCTGCCTGTGGGAAGCTCAGTGAAAGACCGTGACACTTCAAAAAAGCATCAGGGAGCTCTGGGGCCAGAGAAATCGCGACCGGCAACTACTTTCGCCAGAATTTTCCCTGCAAACACTTTCGTATCTCTGATCACCAAATGAAGATTTCTGCTTTGCTGCTTCAGCTTATCTGGGAGTCCTTGTTCCAGGCAATGCACTGCATTATTTTTAGCATACACAGTGAAATTCCATCTTGTTTCTGAAACATCCATTTCTCCCAGCCTTCACTACTGAGCTTTTGCTGAGGCCACACTGTTTTACAGGATTATAACCTCTGCAGTTTCGCAGAGTCAGATTCATCAGATACCAAGTTGGGTAAAACTGCAGAGTCCAAAGGAAATTATGAAAATCTCCATCAAAATAAGAAATTACACTCAACATAGGAGTTCTTTTTTCTCAGCTAAAGCAAGCAAGGTATGCACCTGAGCATTCAGGCTTCAGAGGCTGCAGAAGCCAGGTTTGCCACTGACAATACATCACTATGACTATGGGAGTAGCTGAGTTACTGTAAATCACACCTTTTACCTACATGATACTTCACATATCACCCTATACATCTGAAGATTTCTGTAGAAATCATAGGACTACATGGTTAATAAGCTCCAGGAACAAAACACAGATTTTTTTTTTTTCTAGTTTTAAAAGCCTGAAAACCACAGAACCTCGTGTATGTTAAATTAATGAAGCATTGAACTATTGGAGCAGTTACCAGGGCAATATATTTATGCACAATTGTAAGAAATTAAATAGCATGGATATTCAGCATATAATGAGGAAGAAAAACAAAAAAAAGAAGATAAATGAAAGTGCTGACAGTGCAAACTTCTCTCAGAAGAATGCCAACAGAAAAGTATAAAACCCCATGAAAACTGGTACTTTTATGGAGAAAAAAATACTCCCCTAAGGGTAGTACTTCTGAGTACTATATACCATCGAGGTCAGCTTAATGAAGGTGAAGGTTTATGAATAGCTGACTAGATCTGTAACTTCTGTAGCTTTATTCTTTTATATGACTTGTTCGCACTGGTTGAGTTTTGTTAAAATTAAAATTATACTTTGGCTTTGCAAGTCTGAGAATTTGTTCCAATTTTCTTTTTTCTTTTTATGTCCATAGTTTTTACACTTGAAGCAGTTTTTCTAGCTAACTGAGTGAATGCAAAAAGTAGATAGCTTTAAAAGGTGTACAAGTGTTAATAATTCACTGTAGTTATACTAGTAGACCCCTAAGGGATGGGGTCCCAGATTTTTTTCCTTCCTTTGGAAAACCAGCCCACCTCTCACCTCCTAATTCTGCTGGGATGGTCCCTCTGGGGCAGTGGTGCCAAGCAAGGGTCTCCTCTCCACACCATCTGCTTTGCCTAGCAAAGATTTGTTGGAAGGAGAGAGGAAAGCAGAGGGTTTTACTTTGTCTCCTAGTGGCTAGAGACTTATCTTGGACATGAAAGTCACAAGCCTGCTCCAGAACTATATGTATTTTTTTTTAAATGTACAGAAATCAACAAAATAGTGGGAGCAGAAGACCGTTGCCTTAGACTAAATCCCTTGCCCTAGGCTGGGGAGCCAGGCTAGATTTACAGCGTGTGTTTGAGGTAGGCAGGACCCCCAACCTTACGGGACTCAAATAAGGTCACGGTGAAGCACAGGTTGCTGTTGTGAGGGCACAGCCACCAGCCAGCACGGCCCTCAGCTGAGCCAAGCACCCGGACAAGTGGCAGAACAGCCTCCCCACCCGGGCACTGCTTTTGGCCAAGCAGCGATGGTTGCTGGCACCTCTGGCTCCCCCAGAGCAAGACCTTCCTGCAGGACCAGCTCCGGCAGTACGGCCCCTTGCAGCGCTGGTCTGGATGCAGGGTACCTATGACCTCATCCTGTTCAGGAATTTTGATAAATCCCAAAAGGCACCTGGTGGCAACGAAAGATACCTCATGGGCTTATTAATCAGATCAACGAATAAGGATGACTTGGTTTCTATACAAGAAACACAAAAGAATGGTGTCTATTAGCATATTAAGCATTACTGAGTGTTCCTTGTCCTAACATCTGAAATTCCCAACAGGAAAACCTGATGGGCAGAGGTTCACCAACCCAGTTCCAGCTACCTCTGGCCTTCTCCCGGAAAGAAACAAGGAAAAGACCAGCTTTCTGATGTTAAACATGAGTGCTGTAGGAGAAGGAAAATTTTCAGGTGAGTCAATGAGGTTCTGTGAAAACTAAGAAAGGGAAAAAAAATGTAACAGCAAATCCCTCCAAGAACAGGTTTACTGATCTTGTTTCTCAGACTATTCATAGACTGTGACATCAAAAACCTCAGCTCAAGGCTCTGTTCCCCCAGCCCTCTCCTGGAGGCTCTCCTCTGAGTTCTGGTTCCTCTGTAAGGAGAATATATTTTGGTTGAGGATAGTGCTGACACAGTGGCACCTGCCAGCTGTCCAAATGCTGGCATGGGCAGCTGGGCAAGCCAACAGCCCTCGAGCTGTGCAGCTTCAGCTGGGGGTCTGGCACAGATAGAGATGCAGAGTAACTAACATCGGTTTAAAGGAGAAAACGTTCTTCTGAACTGATTCCCTGTTGTTTTTAATCACAAGCAGCATTTGCCTTCATTTTTGCTTATTCTTCCCTATCACTTTTAAGGCCCATCCTACTCTCACAGTCATCATGGTGCCTACTGAGGCTCAGCGTAGTTCACAGTAAGACTTAACCTTTCAATTCATCACTGGCAATACAGTGGGTAAAATCTCAAACACCCAGTCTGAAAGTCACACAAAGGCTGGAAGCTTTTGACGTTGTTGGCAAAATGTTGTGCGGATAAAATGTGGTGGGTTCACCTTGGCTGGCTGACACATGCCCACCCAGCCACTCTCTCACTCTTCCTCCTCAGCAGGACAGGGGGAGAAAATAAGATAGAAAAGCTCATGGGTTGAGACAAAGACAGCTTAATAAGAAAAGCAAAAGCTGTACATGGAAGCAAAACAAAAAGAGGAATTTATTCACCACTTCCCATTAGTAGGCAGGTGTCCAGCCACTCCCTGGGCAGCAGGGCCTCAGTACACGTAGCATTTGCTTAGGAAGACAAACGCTACATCCATGATGTCTCCTCACGCTCCTGCTTTCCCTCAGCTTTTACAGCCAAGTACAATGTCATGTGATACAGAATATCCCTTTGGTCGGCTGTCTCTCCCAGCCTCTTGCCCACTCCCAGTCTACCAGCCTGTTTTGGGTGAGAGGGCTGGAGAGACAGCCTAGATGCTGTGCAGTCACTGCTTAGCAGTAGCCAAAACGCTGGTGTTTTATCTGCACTGTTTTAGCCACAAATGCAAAGTCCAGCACCACACGGGTTGGCCTGAAGAAAGCTAAGTTCATCCCAGCCAGACCCAGTAAGAGCTGAAAGAATCTAATTGTCTGTATTACAAAAGAAAATTAAAAGCAAAAAAAAGAAAACAAAAAACAAAACATAAACCAACTCTGCCTGCTCTATAAACAAGCCTACTACAGACAACCATAGTCCTACTACTAATTCAACTTCGTAGGTGGCTACTCTTCCAGCATCAATTAATTCCCTTGCAATTTAGGCAATAAAGAAGAGCAAGCTCTGTAGCTGAGATTTATATATCCTCTGTCATGGACACACAGAAGTTAAAAAAGTTCTTTTATTGGTCTGTGGGATAAAGGTTCTTGCTGGCTCATGTAGTACACTCAAAACTATAAGTGGATTGTTTTGCCCGTCATTTCTTTATGCAGAAATAGCTACGAGCTGATGATACCTTCAGTCTGGAAAGGATGTCCAACTGGAGAAATGAAACTGCTGCCCATGGAGTCTGTCTCACTCCAGTACCTGATTTTAAGATGTGCCGAGTCGAAGCCAGGCCTCTGAATAATTTTTCTCTAGTGCTTAATTTCATCTTGATGACTAACAAGTGAAAGCATGAGAGTCTTAAATTATAGCTACTCTCCTTTGAACTTGGCTAATAGTGGGCTCTGCGATGAGAAAAGACACTATGTGTGGATGGACAGAGGAAAAGCAGCAGCTTAAATTGAGGGCACTGCACCGAGGGCACGCTACATTGCTACAACACTCGCACACTGGAAACTAATCATTAAAAGTCTTCTCAATCATTTGTCTTTTGTGGCCCTCTCAAAGCTGAATAAATGTTCATTCACTGCCTGGTAATAGCTGACAAATTCCTGGATACTGGAACAAAGCATTCAGTCCTATTTAGTCATATTCTGGAGAGCTATTTATGTCTATTTTTCTCTTTTTTATTATTATTAACACTGCCCCATTACGAAGCATGATAATCACTTACAAACTGAAGAAGTGGTAAATATGTCTGGGTGCAAGATTTATTAGTGGGAGGCTGTTGCCTGGTGTGACAGAGATTGGTGTAATTCTTAATTTTTCACAGAATACCTTGCTTCCAACAGGGAATTGTTGAAAATGTTAATAAATCTTTGCTATGATATATTTAAAGGCTGCTGGTGAACACTGCAAGACATAAATCACAGAAGGTGGCATTTTTAACTAGTAAATAAAAAGTAAACGAAAATATCATCAGATAGATTTAGAGGGTGTTTGACAAAAAGGACCTATGAGTGATTTTTTTTTTTACTGGTGAGAGCTCTAAACCCGAAACAACAAATACTGGAAGTCCATATTGCAGCCCTGCATTTCTAAGGCAACACCCTGTCATCAAAACTTGAATTATGACTACCTCCAACTGAGAAAAATTACAGAATCTGACCCATAGTGTGTGTCAACAACCGCTCTGCTCAATTGTAAAAGAATCTGGAGGACAAAGCACAAAGTGGTTTGGAGGGATGGGATCAGACGGGCCCACTCAGAGGGCTTAAGAGTCTGCCCTAAGCAAAGGAGGAATCTTACACTTACGTGAACAAAAGAAAACAAAACAAATGGAAACAAAGCCGGGGACATGCTAGCTGGAAAGCACCAAGCTAAAGCTGTAAACAGAAACAGTAAGAAGCCACAATTTGTGACTACCAGCGAGCAGTGCCTGTATTATTTTAGTATGTGCAGGGTTAGAAGTATCTAATGTAGAATTCCCCCTTCTATCAATAAATGCAGATTCGACTCAAGATGCATAACCCTCAGAACAAGCAGTGTGTTTTGTGCACGTGGGATGTAACAGTACAGGGTTAGGGTGCCTAAAGGCGGCCATCTCGAACCTCCCTTTCTCTTCTGTCACCGGTGTTAAACACTGGAGCGATTCCGCTCTGCAGCCCCTCTCTGAACTGGCTCCTCCCAGGGCGCGGGGCTGTTGGGGGAGGAAGATGCAGGAAAATGTCCTCCAACCATCGCCCAGTCTGCACGCTGGGCCACGGCACGTGTGCTCACAGTCAATGCACCATCGAAACCTACCAAGCAAGACCGCTGTTTTTACTCTTTCAAGAGACGCAGGGCAGCTTTCTCTGGTTTGGACCATGCACAACTGAATTTCAGTTTCTTAAAGTTCATTGAGCTCTGATGGAGTGTACCCAAACTAGAACAGTCATTTCATGAACATCTTTGCTATGCGGGCCCTTTAAGAAGTTTATAAACTAATTTGAAACATTTAGCATTTCTGTCTTACAGTTTGTTCTCAGGTCTGATACTTGCTATGTTAAGGAACATGTTCCTCACCAGCAGCAACATCAGAAAGCTTTCTCTGAAAGAAGAGTTACCTAGAACTTTTGATTGAATAGTCCCATTAGCATTAGACTAAGCCTATGTTTTCTGCCAGGAAACTCCTTATCTGAGGCACGTGTGTGTCCTGATACATACATTACATTCCAGAGCCTACAATGAAAAGTAAGGTTTGCCCTTGTCTGTGGAAAAAGGTTGATTCCAGGCAAATTCCATGTTATTGCAGTTTTGAAGGGGTCAAATCCCCTCTTTTTCTACTGCCATGTACTGAATTAACCAGCCTTTGCGATTCAAAATCAAATTCTTCATGTGGAGTGGTGAAATACTGTGTGAGTGTGGATTCCCCTGGATGGAAAAAAATAATAAATCCCACATTTTTAGTAAGTCAGCCCAGATTTTCACCACACAGTCCTTTAACAGGGCTTTATACCCTTTAACGAAGGGTATAAGGCCATTAAGTCAGTGTAACTGTATCTTCAGTTCCATCTTCTTCATTAGGTTTCAATGGTGTTGCCAACATTTCTCCTTTTTAAAAGAAACACAGATAGGTTTTTTTATTAGCACCGAGTTTCTAGCTGGGGGAAAGGATAGGGAAAAGTTAAATTGAGTTTGTTTCATTAGAATGTTGCTTGCATAATTGCTGAGATTATGCAGCTGTTACTATCTGCAGGTGTTAAATGCTGGGCAAGACTTCCGTGTCACTACTACAAAATTTTGAAAAGCACATTTTTAGTAGCAACACTGTGCACTTTAAGTATTTTAGGTAAGCTTCCATTTCTGATTATTTTGGTCTACCTACGGGTTCACATGTTTGTAAAACTGCGTATCACACACCAAAATATTTCTCATATTGTGACACAGCAGTCACAGCAGGAGAGCAAGGGATATTAATTCCCTCAATCTGCCCCTGAACAACGCATGACCTTTCTCTGTCTCTCTATGCCCTTTGTAGAAAAAGACTTTTAAACTACCACCTCGAGACACTGTGACCCGGTTTGACTTCTCGGTCTCCGCAAGGCAGGACATACTCCAGGGGAAGGCGCAGTGGGGGCCATCTATTCACATGAACATTACAGGCTTGCTATTGGCCTGTGCACTGAAGGAACCAAGCCTAACACGATCAGATGGTCTGCCTGTACGTCCATTTTTTCTCAGCAACTTCTGAGCACGACGGGCAATATCCACTGGACTGAGGCACAGTAGTCTCGGCTGTATTTCGCAGATATTTCATCAAGACAGATGGTAAAGGAGATGAATCCTATTAATGATCCCACAGACATATGGCAAGAAGAGTTCAGACATTTTGTTTTCATTTGGTAGTTTTGCCTTGATTTTCTCAGTCTCTTTCACACCTGTAGCTTTAAAAAAACATTGTGCATATTCTCACAGAAAGCTGCTTTGTTAACCCTGTCATTCACTTTTCCAAGCCTCTCAAAGGCCATTTCTCCCTCCACCAGTTCATTTTATCTCTGTTAAGAGCCACTCATTAAATGACGCTGTCTTTCCTCCTCTGCAAGGCCATCCTCTGGGCTTCCCCCTGCATCCAGTGTTTCTAAGCCCCCCCTGTAACTCCAGATGACCACTGCCGTCTGAGACACACCATCGCTCCTGCCTTCTGCCCTGTGCTGAACATCCCTGAGCCAGAGCCCTTTCCTTCCCCAGCATGGTCCTCCCTAAGGCTGGCCAGAAAACAAACTTCTTTTCTCAATCAAAATTTAAAGAAATTAAAAGGGTTTATGGGTATTTCCATGGAAATGTTCGACTTCCACACCAAACCTAAGATTTTCTCTGAAAGCTTGGCTGTGAGCATTGCTGTGTTTCGTGACAGTGCTGATCCAGCTGTTTCTGCTTCTGCTATGGTTTCAGCACAAGCTAAGATGATCCATCCCACAAGGCAGCCCAGTGCTGTGCATGAAGTCTTGTCACCCTGTCTGTGTGGTTATTTTCTAGCACCTGCCTTTTGACAACAAAAAGCTGCATTTTGCTGTGAGAAGGAGGCATTTTTCATTGAATAGTATGATCTAGTCAAGCACAAGCTTTCCATCAATAACAGCTTAGATAGATACACTTTTTTTACACTAATTTCCTGGTTCCAAAATCTTTCCCTTGAGTCATTTTGAAAGGCATGAGGACACACAGGAGCTCTGGGCATGTGTTGACACACTGCTTCCAGGCTAACCCACGAACAGAGCCTGCAGCACTTCAGAACCCACCACCACTAGCTTTAATCTAGTAGGTATACAGAAAGGGGTTTTTTTAAGAGGCAGCAGTGGCCTTGTTTCACTGTATTTTGATCACGCTGTGGGTGAGATTCCTCCATCCAGGTGCCTAAATGTGAGTTAGGGGTGGGACTGGTGCCACTGCCAGCCAGGGCCACTTATGATGCCTTCAGCTGCCACTCCAGAAGGCCCTGGGTGCCCCACTGGTGTCATATCTGCCAGTGAGGGTATCTCATCTACCTGTACTGATGGGGCTGAATGAACTCCTTGATCTCCACTGAGTAGAAGAGGTTTTTGACACCTGGTCCACAGCTGGGTGTCCACATGTACACATGAAACTACAGACTGCTAAACTTTGGAGCTGAAGCCCATGCTATGCCTTCAGTCCAATGCTATTTACACCCGATCTAATGACATTGCTAATGCCCGTGTTTGCGTTGTTCTGTTTTGGGTGATGCTGGGGCCACAGTGCCCCATAGCAAGTCACAGTCTGGCTGCTTTGGGGAGCCAAAACTTTCCCAGCACTGGTGGAGGAGCACGCACCACCAGAGTGGTGTGCAGATGCTGTGTCCCCTCTCCTCTTACTCCAGGCCTGTATCATGCTGAATTTATACCCCTGACACTGATAAATTCCTCTCACAAACAAGGTGCTCTCCGGGGGCTGATCTATTCACTGTGGCATGCTTTAGTCACAGCAAAACCGGAGGGAGAGAATACATCTTCTCCAACTCTCCCAGACAAGCATTTTGCATTTGATGAGGGGCAATTTATAATGGCTCTGGGCTGAGCCAAGAGCCAGCAAGTGTGGCAATCTGATTTCAGGCAGGGAAAGACTCAGGCAATGAGGAAGTGCCTCTTCACGCCAGAGCCTTGTGAAAACACCCAGCCACCTCTCAAGAAGAAGTCCTTTGAAGCGGCTCACTAAGGATGCTGACGGGTAGCCTAACTCGGGCTCTTTGCTCCCACACATGGCTGGCAGTGGCAGTGGTCCCACTGTCCAGAGAGGCACCTGCGGGCGGGGAGTCCTCCGGACCCCAAGCCCACCCAAGGCATCACTCTAATCCTCCTGCCACTGCCTCACCATGAGCCGGCCCCGGCCTCCCACCCAGATTTTGCTCCTTCCCTGTTGGCAGTATCTCAAGGGCATCTCTTCTCCAGCCCCAAAATGATCTGCCTCGAGTATTTTCTCTAACAAACTCCCACTGAAGTCAATGGAAACACTGTATGAGCCAGAGGGAAGGTCAGAGCCCGTGGCAGGAACCCAGCCCCACAGAGGGAACACGGGCTCGACAGGGTGTGGGTACCTGACGACTCTTCTGCTTAAACCAACTGTTTTTATATTCAGACTTCATGAACAATGGTAAAAATAGCAATGGCTTCGGCCCACCCATGGTATGTTTTGCACATCTTCCACTCAGCGTCTTCTCTCACTGCTGTTTCACAATGTCAGAAATCAAGTTCATTGTCAGGACACGCTGAGTAGATGTGGCCTGATCTGAAGGGGGGACTGAAGCGGCTCCATAAGAGCTAAGAGGAAATCACCAGTGAGGTTCCTCAAGGCAGTCTTGAGGAGTATTTTAGCAATGGCCTACAGTCTGAATACAGGCACTTGCTTTTGGACTTCAGCAACAGCTCAAACTTTCCCATCATGAACTCCTTAGAGAAATGAAAAAATGCCCAGTAAAAGTAATGTACAGGGTGCAGGTGAGACCCCATCCAGCACAACACCCTGCTTCTGCTCACCCCTCTTCGCAAGGAGGAACACGAAAAGCTCAGGTCCCATGCAGGGCTGCCAGGAGGGCCAGCAACGGCGAGCCAGCCCAACAAGCGGAGACCCAGAGAACCCTGGCTGTTTATCCCATGGCGGAAAGGCAGAGGGGGGATGTGATTGCTTTCCTAGAAATGCCTGCCAGAGGGCAGAAGAGCTCCTCACCCCAAAAGACAATGCTGGCACAAGGCTAAATGTCTATGAATAATTCAGTCTGGAAACCCAATTGGATGGAGGGGGGCATTTGGCAACAGATTTCCTGCAGGACAACAGAGGAAACAGTCTGGGCTTCTTCTTGGCCAGAGCCTGCTGTGGTTATGAAAGCACAAGTGTGTCAGTGGGGTAGGCAGACGAGTGAGGTTAAGCCAGCAGGAAGAGCCAGGATTTTGGAATGGAGAAAAATGAACACTTTTTCAGGTGGAGGAGCCCTTCTTCAGGGCATTTTGTACATCAGGAGTGCTCTGCACGCCGGGGGGCTGAGATAAGCAGGGTAGTGAGCAGCTCTGCCCTCTCCCGCTCCACATTGCGTGCCCCTACCAGTGTCAGCATGTTACAGGTTAATGATATCCCAGCAGTAAGATGATTACTTTTCTCTTCATGCTTGCTGTCTCGCCTGGTTCAAAATGCAAAATCACCAAGGCTGAAATTTGCAACTATACAATTGTGGACATTTCTGATGTCCCACGCTGAACGCGCACCTTATCCCATTTACATCCCCGTCATTAGGCCAGCAAGATCCCCGGCTACCCATCATCTCCTGCGTGCAGTGCAGCATTTCTTCTCGCCTGTCACCCTGGTGTCTGAGCTTCTTCATCGTAGTATCTGCATATCTCTGCAGTGATACTTCGGTTGCGTGCCAGGCACAGCTCTCACTAAGAGCAGAAGCTCTGCCACACTGCATGGAAAACAAAGCCCTCCCATAGCTTTTCTCCAGACTGAAGAGTATCCCTGAAAATCTCTAAAAGAGAATAAGGATGTAACTTGCTTCTAGTAGAAATTGCCTAGTTTCACATTGCTCACGGCTAATTCATGCACTGAGGGAAAAAATGTTCAGATTCTCCGATATTTAATATGAATTTTGTATCTGTATAAGCATCATACAGACCTTTGTATTGAATAAATAAAGCACGGTCAGGGCTGGTCATGATTTAATCCCACAAAATCATGTCAAGACTGAATCACTAAATTATTAGTGATGATTAAATCCTACTAAACTCTGCAGTGCAGGGACATTAGTGAGAGCAGCTAAAGCCTGCCTCCTCCACCCTCAGAGGTGCCCATCCACCCCTGTCGCCCACCCTAAACCTGTGTGCCAGCCTGTGGCCGGGGGGCTGCTGCAGGCACAGCTCCCACCGTAACGTTCTCCTCCAGGTTTATAGCAAATTTCCGTCCCCTGCCACCTTTATAAAAAGAAACCGCTCTCACTCTTACTCCCAAATGGAAATGTTCTTCTGAGGAGGTGTATTTCATTTTTAAGTAATAGCCTGCAGTGGCTTTTTCCAAGGGCCCTTTGCTGCCTGGGAGTGGTTTTATTTGGTGGGTGAACAGTGACATCTGCTGGGAAATTCTCGGGAAGGAGGACTGGGCTCCCGGGGTGCCCAGCACCCGTGCATCCTTCTCTCCCCTCCTCTCCCCTGCCCATGGGGGCAACCGCCCACAGGGCTCATTAGCTGCATGCCGTTCCTTCTGGATAGGCACAATGAAGCCTATATAATAATTACCTGTCTCACACTATCCATGGGCAATTGATAAAATTCACTGGGATTGCATCTATTTTTTTTTATTGCTTTTTCAAGTGCTAAAGGTTGCACGTGTTGGGGGGGCATTGGGTGGCGGCACGCTGCCCTCCGTTTCTCTCACTGAGCATTTCAGTCCTTCATCTCTCTCCCACCCAGCGCTCCTCTGATGTCTCCACTGCTTCTCCTTTTACTATACTATATTTACAATTGGGCTTATTTGAAAGTGAAATGCCCTGGTAGAATTGCCAGCAGCAACTGGCAGTGAGGGCTGCGTTGCTCTGGGCACCGGGGTGCCTCTTCAGCCGGAGTGCAGCGGGTGTCTGACGTCCCACATAAATGGCACAATATTACACTCTCTTTAAAATTTCTCCTCCCCAGAAAAAGAGCTTTACGCTCGGAAAAATACAATCTGCTACTGTGAGCGAAGCACCGGGCCTGCGATGTGGCAAGCCATGCACTTGCTTGGCTTCTCTGAGGCATTAACGATACACCTCTCCAGAATATTACTATGAAGTTGAAATGTGTAAATGCAGGATCCAGACACCATACAGGACCTTCACGATGGTCAGCAGCCCTCTGACTGTACAGTGGTGGTTAGGTCATTTTGCAAGACTTTGGAGTTTCCCCTTTTATTTCCAAAGTGCCTAAGGAGAGAGGGGTGTGGGTGCGAGCCCAGCACTAGGCACCAAAAATATACCTTGTACGTATAATTTAACTCTTCTGACACAGCTTTGCCATGTTATTGATAATACAAGAGCTATTGTAATTTAAGATTGTCAGCTCATGCTGATCATTATATAACTTTAAAAAAGAAAATCGCTTATGGCTTGAGCCTAAGCACATCCCGCTGTGGGGAAACTGGGCTGCTCCCCAAATTGGGCTGCTCCTTCTGGCATGGAAATACGGTGGTGCAAGAAGAGCTCACCTTCAGCTGAAGGAAGAGGAAAATGCAGTGCACCTGAACTTGTGCTACTGCAGGAACACACGCAGTGCCAGCAGCTAAGCCCAGGTTTGCCCTTGTCTCAGGCTGTCTTTCTCCCACCACAGAGCTCCCATTGTCCAGCCCTTCCTCTCCGGAGGTCCCTACACTCCCTGTGCTCCCTCCCCAAGGCTCAGCTCCCCTCATCACAGCCCCAGCAGGGATTTCCTGTCTGGACCTCCTACGCCTCAGCCTCTCCTCCCTGACAGCCCTGCTAGCAACACTCCAATAAAATATTTCCAGGAATCATGTCTCTTTCCCTCTTCTGCATGTGCCAGCTGCCCAAGGAAACATGGTTCAAAATAAATATACTGTTCAAAGAGAAGAGAAGGCCTTACCAAGTGCATAACTCGACAAGTACATCCCTCTGCAAAATCAAATAATGCCTTACAAAACTCAGGGCATGAAGCTGGAGCCATTCGCTGGGCCATAAATCACGGGAGCAGAAGAGGAAGCGATGGCAGACTGCGTGTGTGTGCCACACGGGTGATTGCCACTCTGCAGCTCCCTCCCACACCCGAGTGCGCTCACGCTCCACAGCGCAGCCGAAGACTGATGGCATCCCCTGGACCCAACCGAATAACAGATGCTCCCTGATGCTGGGGAGGAAGAAGCAGGCAATCCCCCAGGGGCTCTTTAGTGGAGGACTCGGGCAGCGTGCCGCTGCCAGCCCCGGAGGAATGCAGCCTTTCCCAGAACGCGTATGCCTCACCCAGGTATGTGTATAGGTGATGGACCCAGAACGGTGCTCTGTCCCTGTGCTGCTGTCCAACTCCTTCCCACGCTGGCTGGGTTCATTGCGTAGGGTGTTGCTCATGAGGCTCTGGTCTTGTAGGGATACAGGCGAAGCACAAATTTTTAAATAAGTGTTATCTGGGGAAGGTAGCGCTGAATGACTCTGCCCACTGCAGCCCCTGAGCCTTGTGACTTGAAGATAAGATCACAGAAGACAATCTACTTTCTTTCTCTGTTTATCAAAACCCAAGCTAAAGAAAGACCTGGAGATGTCTCAAGAAAGCTGAGAAACATCCTCAGAGAAGCTACTGAGAAAGGTCTACAACAAGGCAGACACCACAAGGTGGGGTGAAATGTTTAAAGCTGGGAAGAAGCAGATGGGAAGCAAGTGAGGGACTTGGGAGAGGCAGAGAGACGGAGGGGAGAGGAGGACCTTGGAGACACTGGCAAAGGGAAGGACTGTGAAGGAAAGAAATGCTGAGATGGGGACCAGTCTAAAAGCTGATTTTTTATTTTCTTAACTTAGCAGGGGGCCTTTCACCTGAAATTACACATGAAATTACAATTTTTAGCTGGGGAAAAATAAAATAAACCTATCTACTTTTCTGTTTTCAATTTGGAGAAGGAAATCAAAGAATTTTCAAGGAAATCAAAGTAAAACCTTGCTAAAGATTCTTTGGAAAAAAAGATCTTTTTTATATTACTCTGTGACTCTTCCCACATAGCTGAGCACATTTGTGTGAATCACTAGTTTACTCAGAAGAGTAAACACCCAGCTCACAGCACTGAGAGGGAAAGCTGGGACAGCCAGAGACAGAGCCTTTCTTCTTTTAGACCACAGAGCTGGAGCTGCCACAGGAGATGTCAGAAAGCCCTTTCCTACTCATGCACTGATACAGGGAAAATCTGATGGAGACTCACAAGGAAAAGACAACTGAATGAAGCAGTTGAGAAAGCACCTGTCTATACATGTTTTTGCTCAGGCAGGACCAACTTCACTTGGTGCAGAGCAATCACCATGCATCTGCTAGGCAAAAGCTGCAGTTTAAAGCGAGCAAAACGATTGCTAAACAGCCCTGCACCAAGAAGGAGGCTGAGTAACTGAGCCCCAAAGAACCACATATGGATGCATGCGTTTGGGTGTGCATTCAAATTTAGCATACTGGCGATAGCACTACTGCCAAGTCAAAATCTCGAAGTTAGCACCAAAAAAATAAGGTTCAAAAAACAGCTTGAGAAGTGTGTCTGCTCTTTGTGCCGCTACCATACATACCTTCTTCGTGTTTTCAAGCTTTTCCCACCAGCTAGGCTCTCTTTCTTACACTGAAACAAGATATTCTGGTGTTTCCTTCGATTCTAGCAGCTTTATAAATACTGAGCACTGTTAAGCTGGTGACCAGAAAGAAATGGCAGGCTTTACTCCTTCTTAGAGCAGGAGTAGCTTCACTAACGGACCAAAGAGAAACAGAAGCAATAAACAGCCTCCTCTGAACGTGGACAAGAAGAAAACCCAAAGTAACATCATGAGGAAAGTCAAGTGAAAGGGTAAAATGCTGCACTTCTGAAACATGGGACTAAATGTTTCTCCACTCTTCTGTCATAATTAGCAGCTCTTGAAGAGAAACCCCTGACCAGTCTCTCCGGGCTATATTGTGAAAGAAGCAACTCTAAGGATTTACGTGAGGCAGCTGTGCTATCTGCAGAATCCCAATTACGTCTAACTTTCAGTACAGCTTGGTCATGTTCTATTTTATGTTCTGCTTCGGCATGTTAGAAGTCCAGAAACCAGGAACAGAAGTACATATGCTAGGATGGTAACAGGCTCGTTCTCTACACTAAATTTCAGAGCTACTCTACTGCTGATAAGCACTCAGGAGACTGCCTGGTTGAACTGAAAGCTAAAAGCTTCTTTTAAATTCGTGAGCACTGCCTGTACTCACAGTGAGTTTCTTTATCCATAGTTCACCATACTAAGAACACATTGTCCCTTGAGTATTTTTCCTAACAGCAGTTTGACATGAGACCTGCCCGTGACACCTTCATTGCTCCCAACGGGTTGCATTCTCCCAGACCACCACGATAAATAATGCAAAACAAGCCTTGAAAGTACTGAAAGGAAAGCTTCCCAGCACACCCAGCTAGCACAGACGCAGCACAGGCACGGTGCTGCTGCAGTCTTCACAGCTACGAGTACCTCAGCATTGCCTCCCAGTCTACTACACTCAGCACTTCAGCCTTCTGAAATACAGAGGTCTTATCCTTCCCACAAGCAGAGGTTCGATAATGAGCTGCAGTCTTTCAGTGACTGACTCCCACTGCGACAACTGCTGTTAGAAATGTTAACCCTGTCCAGGCGGACTGGAGGAAGGGAAATGAGGTGGGTAATGGCAAGGCACAGAGTCAAGCCTGGCTCTTGCACTAACAAGTTCTGTTTCTCCCTCTCCTCCCTTCTGCAGCCTCCTTTCATGGCCTGGCTGGGACAGCTTTCTTCTTTTCTTCAAAGTGAACTTCTTCTTCTGTTGACATCCAAGCTGCTCTTTTCCCCTTAAACTATGGGGCCAATGCACACAGAAGGTACTAAAGGAGTTGGCAAATACTCTCAGTTTTCTTCTTGACCTAACTTCAGAAGAAACAGCAGGCACAAGGAGTTGTGTTGGTATCAGCATCTGAGACCTGATAACCTCTGGGAAGGGAAGGGAAGGGAAGGGAAGGGAAGGGAAGGGAAGGGAAGGGAAG
>Ga0065711_1029428_pt1 | contig 36238 bp, 20 predicted proteins | sample Hoacrofraction12_FD_59098 | JGI IMG/M metagenome (GOLD analysis project Ga0065711, IMG submission 59098) | Hoatzin crop microbial communities from Cojedes, Venezuela - Epithelial fraction 12 v2 (version 2) | ecosystem: Host-associated > Birds > Digestive system > Esophagus > Crop | place...
GATCCTCTTCCCCCTTTGAGAAAGCTGGTCCCCATTTGATGCCAGCAAGCTTGGTGCTGTGTATGTCGTCCCATGGTCAAAGAACCCAAAGTTGTGGCGGTGACACCAGTCGGGGAGCCATGTGTTGATAGACTGAGTCTGCCTATGTCGTTCAACGTCTCTGCCCACCACTGGGCAGAGACATAATGGCCAGCTGTACCTCAGATCATGCTCGCTGTGGTCACTTAGCACAGAAACTTCTCTTCCTGAAGCAGGAGTAGCACGTGTCACCCAGTGGCAGAGCTCTTAGAGCTCAACCGTTTTTAAGGGGACTGCACCAGTGACTTTTGTTGAGAAATAAGACAGTCATTTGCAGTGGGGCTGCAATCCTGCCTTTGGTGCAGTTCTGCCCACACAAAGTGACTTTGAAGGTGGTGGTGAAGATATTCCCCAGTGTTCTTGGGCTGTCTAACCAGCTGCATGACAGGACAAACCTTACCGAAACCTGTGTGAATGGCTGAGAGAGAAGAAGAAATCCTTTTATATAGCTTTTGATGAAGACTTTTTTTTTTTTTGGAAACAAGTGGAAATCCAAATCTTTCCTTTGCAGATTCCAGCGCGTACCTTGTCTAAGCATCCTCCTTAACAACAGAAACTATTGCACAAAGCAACTGACCATATTGAGCCCTGAGCAACACTAGCCCATGCTGGTCCAGAGGTTTTGCCCTGGCTAGGGCAGGGACCGAGGGGTTTGGGGTAGGCTGGCAGATTGCAGAGTGGCAGGGAGAAAGGTAACACAGTCACACTGGGAAAAAAGAAAATGAGAAATGTGGCGGTGAGTTTTGCCATGAGCAAGTAGCTAGAGCTTTTTATAAGAGAAGAAACACTTGTGGTTTCCAATTCAGAGGAATTTCCTCTGGTTGCCCATTTTTTTGCCAGATAACGGCCTTGTGTGTGGGGATGCAATTCGGCCGGCAGCCTGAGGTCGACCTGTCCAAGCATCCTCTCTCCTGGATCAATAAGGCAAGAAACATTTCCTTTTTGTAGTGGGGGCAATTGAAAGTGACCAGGTAAAACCAAGCAGGAGGAAAATCAGAAAGGAGGAGGAGAGATGTTGAACAAATCTTCCCTTGCTTACTTAGTCTTTTCCAGGAGGATTTGCGATACTAATTTTCAGTCCATTCAGTTACAGCAAACTCGACAGGGTCCTCGCTGGTTCCTAGGGATTTGGCTTGACTCCTCCCAACATTGCTGCCGGCTTCCAGGCACCTTGCAGAGAGTTTTGCTCTTGCCATTCCCGCCACCATGGCACTTCTTCTCCCTCTGCCATGCTCAGCTGCTCCCCAAGAAAGACACATTCTGCCTTTTTGTTTCTGAAGGGAGGAAAGTAACAAGTGGGCACACATGACACACATCAGATAAATGAGATGTGACGAATAAGTTTACTTGATTATCTCTCTAGTTCCTCCTCCTCAACAGAATGAGCCCATCCAGGTTCAAATTTTGGCTTTCTCTTGCGCTTAAAAGCAGGAAGTCAGCATGTATGAAAGCATTGCTGTACATTGCTGTACAGATGGAGCTGTACAGTGTCAGAGAAATTCCATATGTTCAAGGCTGGTACAAAGATGTTCCAAATATCCCTTTGAAAGTATCCCAGGAAGAAGGTGTTTGGTTCTAGCTTGCTTAGGATCTGCTGTAAGAACAACTGATTAAAAAAAACAAGGAGACTTGCTAGGCAAACACTTTCCTGTGGCAATAGCATCCGGCTCCTAATTATTCCACACTAACCAGATCCCTTTAAATCTACTTAGTGCTGCAACATATGTTTGTTTTCAGTGTACAGCTGCATTTTTTGTACTTCATACATTTTTTGAGTAAAGGCTTATTTCATTTTACATGTCTGGTGACAGAATTCATGTGCGATCTAGAAGAAATGAGAAGATGGTTAGTCCAAGAAATGAGAAGAGGCTAGTCCTCATTCTGCCTTGTGGCAAGCTCTTTTTGTTCAAAGTAGCTGAATTTTCTTTCCATGATATAACTTGTTGCAGTACTAATTACATCTTTGCTTTAAGAGCTGGGGTCACCAATACAGAGTGATTGCGTTGTTGCTCTTTACCTTGACTGAGAAGTGGTGACTTTTGTTTGCTGCTACTGTTGGTTGGATTTGTGCCAAAGCTATACAGCAGATTAATTATTATACATCTCCCATACAACTCTGGCTAATTTAGATCCAAAGTAATTGCTTTTAGAGTAATTGATTTACATCTATAGCCAATATTTCTGTGTGTCTTTTATTGTTTTAATTATCTAATGATCTGATTGTGCAAGCAATACAGGATAAAGACTTCATGTTTATTTCGTTTTGCATCACAGAAAGTCAACAATTTGAAAAGCAGAGGTTTGCAGTCCAAATTACATAGGACCTTTAACCTGGCCATCAATTTGACCTGCACAACTCAACGCTTACATGACACTTTCATGTACGAATATTAATTGGAAGAAACATCCTCTGTTGTGCTGAAGGTAAATACTTAATCCCTCTATGTGTGATCATAGGATTTACTTTTTGTAAAGGAATGAATTTGTGTATTATTTTATTAAAGAAAAAACAAGATTGAGAAAAGATTGCCTGGGCTTTTTTGGTTTGTTGTGTTCCGTACTTCCCCCCCTGCACCACCCACCCCGTCCCAGTACTGTGGTTCGATGTTGTCTGACTTTTAGCCTGTTTTTGAAATCTGACTATACCATTTGAGGACATAGGACACAATCAGTTCTTAGCTAATTACTTTAGCTAGTTCATTATTAATTTGCAATGCAACCTCTTCCAATATAGCAAGTTAGTGTCTGTGACATGCCAGTAACAGCAAAAAAATGAAGCAGAAAGTATTTTGGAGCTATGGAAGGATGGGAGGTGATGTTACAGTTTCATTCCACCACTGTTGGCTGCAGGAACTGTCTGTGACGATGAACGGGAAGGCTTCCTGCTTGTCATCAGCAGAGGGCTGGAGGGTGGGAATCCAGCTCCAGGTCAGTCACTTGCCAATAATTATGTCAATCTTCAGAAAAGAGGGCAAAGTGTTGATAATGCCTTTGTGCAAACCAAAGTCAGAATGGAGACCATAAACCCACAGCATGTAGGAACTGAAGACATGAAAAGGGACAGTTGGGACGAGAGAAAAGGTGAAGCTGATACCAAAACTTCTGTGAGATACATGAAGAGGAAGAAAAACTGTTATGACAGTTTGTGCTCTCAGAAGGATTGAAGAGGGCCTGTACCTTCAGGCACCTCGTCAATAACCTTGTCTGAAATAATCTAAATTCTCACTGCGTTGGAATTTAGTGGAATTACTATTTAACAAATATTTCTGGAGTGGACTGGCAAGGCATTTACTCCCAGAAATATCCTAAATAATCTTTCTTTTATTGCTGCAAGATGGGAACAAGAATAAAATTTTAAGAATTCCGCACCATTAGGATGCTAAAGTTTGCTGGTAAAATTAAGTATGAGATTGTCAGAGCCATTGAATTTCATCAGATTCCTGCAGCTTAAGTTTCTGTCAAACAAGAGATCTGATACTATTTCCCCCATTCATGCCCTTCTGTCTGTCTCTCATTTACTGAAGGTTTTTTGCTGCTTGCACAGAACGAAGGATCCCAGTGTAGTTTACAGCAATATTGGACCTTTCACAATGGCCCAGTGCAGGTTTTCCAGAGATGCTATATAGGCTTGCTGCTATTTAATTCCTTTGGCCTTTTAACTAGCTGCTTGTAAATAACTTTACTACCACCAGAACTTCCTTCTCTATCCTATATAGTCTCCCTGCCTGTTAATTACAAGCATATTGCCACCGATTTTATTGATGTTGAATTAGATACAGGTTTTTGTTATTATTATTAATTTGGTAAATACTAAATTTTTGTGCTGTTTACCTCTGCTCTATATTGTAGATACAATTTTACAAGCTGTACAAACTGCTTCCAGAATTGTAAAATCCATGATCCATAGAGTTTGAAACAGTCACATAGTGCTTTAAAAAAAAGTTATTCTCATTTTATGGTCATTTGTCAGGTAATCAATTTATAAGTGTTGTATACTGCCCTTTCAACGTGTAGGTGTAATTTCTATAAGCATTAATACGATTTATATTTTGTATTCACTGGAGACCATATTCTTTAATTTGCTTCTCATTCTTTCAATACATAGACAACAAGAGTCTGGCATAGGGTAAAATACTACAGTGTAGAGTATATTTGCAAGTATTTTCAGTATTTCGTTTTACCAAGTTTGTCTTCAAATTTATTCTAGTCTGAGAGGCAAAACATAAAAGCATAGTTTTTATTACATTTCTTTCCTAATAACGTTACAAGATAACACAGCACCCTCTCTGGGTTTTATTTCATAACTAATATATTTAGAGGGACATAAATCTAACTCTCAGTCTTGATTACCTCCCCCAGGGAAAAAGACTCAGTGGATTAAAATTCTGACATGGGAAGCCAGGTTTTTCCTGAGGGAGCTACTGTCAGAGCAACCATCCAGGCAATTTAGAAGATGGCAAATTAGGAAGAGAGATGGGGCAGGTGGCATCCAGAGAACGGTGAGTAAGCAGCGGAACTGCAAACCAAACTCAGAGACCTGTGGGCATACTGAAAACAACCACTGCAGTTTTAACAAGAAATATTTTTGGAACACATTCTTGAAAATCCTGGATTAAAGAGATTGAATTTCAACCTACAGCAAGCGGGTATGTTGTATGTGTCTCTGCTGTCCTGCATTGGTGCTGAAATTAGCCCTGATATCTGGAAGCTACTGTATTATCCAGGCTTTAATATTTTAAAAAAGGGCAAAGTATTGTTCTTCCGTGGTGAGGAAAATACTTTGTGGTTCAGGTGCACTTCTGCATAGGCAGGGGTTTATTGAGGAAGAGTGAACTTCAGCAGATATTTGGGTGTGAGTGTGTGGGAGAAAACAACAAAATGACTTTAGGTGTTCTTCAAATTGTACAGAGACAATGTTCAGACTTCAGCAACTCCATCACATATGCAGTTCTAATAACTGTAGAGATTTCTACAGATCCAGTTAATAAAATACACTTGCAAAGTAGATCAGAACCTATCAACAGAAATTCACTGAAAGCTGTAACACTTTCATAGCATAACAATTCCACAGTTATTTTCAGGCACTTTTACCTGATATTGTATATGGTCGCTTAAGAGTAGCTTACTTTTCTTTTTGTTCGTGGAGAAAAAAATACACATTTGATAGCTAACTTTCCGTCCTTGCCTCAGAGCTTGATTGATCATTTCTTTCATCAGAGGTCATCTGTTCTTCTAAAAATGAAACCTGTGTGGCCATTGTTTGTTCAGTTGTTGCATATTAGCTCCTCAGTGGTTAAAAAGATCTGAACAAATAAGAGGGCTTACCCTACATTATATTACCCTTTATTAGTAGGAAATTGAAGTCTAGAGATTATTATTAAGCCTCAGCCACTGAAGGCTACCCATACTCCAATAAAGCCCCCTCAAACTGACCCTTGATCAAGCTGCATTAGGAGGATTTTACCCTTGTTACTAATTAAATAAACAGTTCTGATGGTATTATTCTTCCTCATAGACGTTTCATGACATCAGCTCTCCGTGGCACCCATGGACAAAGAGAATCGGGTTCTCATTTGAGAATCAGTGGTGTATTAAGGGCCTGACACTGGGCCGTCCGCTGCCCGCCTGCCCTGTTATGTTTAACACAGTGGTGTATCAAGTGTCAAAGGGCTTTTCACTGAAGTTCAGGCAGAATAAGGACAAGGTTTCCACTAAAATATAAACTTTTCAGTTTTTCAAATGGAAGAAAAGCAGTGTAATTTCTGCCTTGGTGTGCCAGAAAATACAGAAGGAAAAAACTTGACGAGTCTGAGAGGCACAGACATAAAAAAACCAGGGTATTTCAGTAACTGCCTTCCCACTACTTAACTCAGCTTTATATTAAGAACGTATCTTTACAATCACTTTTGTTTGCTTCAAGATAGGCATAAGGTTAAGATTAAGGTAAAGAACTCTTAAATTTTTTGCAGTATTTCAAATGGAAATTTCATTTGGGAGGGCATAATCTCTGTGCCATTGTGACCTAAAAGTAAACAAATTCCAAGCAGAGTATTTATTATTTTCTGGGCAAAAAGTCACCTCTACTTTAAACAGATAGAGTTCATTGGAAACAAAATAGAGATGGATCTGGGGTTTATTTTGCTTTTCTGATTTTGTCTGTGTGAAGGAAGCCCTGAGGTTTACACAGAGCTACGGTCAGATCAGAAGGTCCAGCCTGAATAACAGAAATTCTTGTCACTCAGGATGATATAAAGGATCACCCTACTGCTCTGCTATGGACTCCAGTGTCTTCCAGTCCTGATTACGGAGAACATATGAGCAGGAGCCGGAAAAATAGATGTGCAAATAATCAAAATAAATAATCTGCGCTTTTTCCCGACATTCTTGGTTTTGGTTTTCGAACTTTGGTACTATGTGTTCTTGGGCAAAACACATGGGCTAGGGCCTTGGTTCTCTAACCAATGAAGATCTTACTTCAGATTCAATATTCAAAAGAATAATCCTAATTTAGTTAATTAAGAAGGAGCCATTATGTATATTTTTTGGTTGTTTCACAGATCAGAAAATTTATCATTTAAGTGAAATGAATCTTGCTTGAATTACAATATTTTAAAAATTTAAAAATATCTAATTCAAATACTAAAATTTCTAGCAAAGAGAAAAATCTGCTTACAGTTGTTGATGATGTGTTCCTGTTACTAATTCTGCAGTCCATTAGTCATTCTCACAGTTCTTCTCTAAACCACCTCTTTACTAACAACCTCGACAGTAGGGCACCCTCCTGCAATACTGCGCCACGGCTCACAGGAAAATATCACTGTGTCCACACAGGTTGTTACCCAAGGATTTTGACCCAGCGCTGGCATGACTGGTTGTCTGGCTGTCCTATCTTTTCCTCTTCCCCATTTCTCTGAGAGTACCAATGTGGTCTCCTCTAACAGGAGGACTTGGGCTCTGCCTTGTTGTCAGTGGGCTCCAGCACTGGTGTCAACCACCCCAATGCCTCCTTTCACAGTAACCTAGGGTGCAAAAGAGGGCAGACGTTCTCTGCTTGCTCTCTCACATCCAGAATACATATTCTGTTAGCCTTTAAATTTACAGAATCACAAAATGTATTTTTCAAAGTAGCTGGCATCACTTAGAAGTTGTAACATTTTAAATTTCTCTGTGAAAGATGGATTTGTTGAAAAAATACTAAGAATCTATAAATCTTTATAAAAAAAGGATCAATGCTGAGGTAACCCCGTTTATTTTACTGCTCATCGGTGTCACAGTAACTCTTGATGACACAGAAACTTAAAGTGCAAGACATATAGTTTGTCAAACCCTATAAATTGTCATTAGCAGTGCTTGTAACTTTTTCTTTCAAGTGCCTTCTACTAGAAAATGAAATCTTGTGCAGAGCAAGCCATTTTGTAGAAAAGTTAACTATGGTCAATCTTTTTGGCAGGAGAATAGCTAAAACCATTAAGCTTGAGGATTTCTATTTTGATATTTCTGTAATAAATATTTTTTCTTTACCTTTTTGTTACTGTTTTTATAATATGTAACTTTATTAAGACTTAAAAACTTAGAAAAGAAATTTTAGTTTCACAAAAGATAAATTTATGTCTGCTCTAAATGCATTTTAAATTTTTTGTTTGGTTTTCCATTTTGCAAAAGAAAGTTCTAAAAGTTGCGTAAATTCTATTCTTGGAAATCTTTACTTGATTATGCTGTTAATATTTTGACCCACATTTTTGCTCAAGGCTAAAGTCAGCCTGACAGACTTGATTTAACACCCTGCTAGCTTGGGAAAATCAGTTGTGGTAACTAGAATGTGAACAGCATGGATGCTGGAGAGAAGACTTTCTCGAGCCTTACAGCACAGTGAACCGGAGCCTATGTTCACTTGTGGATAGCATGGCATAGATTACTGGAGGCCCTCTGCTATGCACCGCGTGAGATTGCTTCTCTTGCCTCCCAGTGCTTCCTCACAGTTTTTAAGAGGCAAAACGAGCTTCATGTGAGAGGAAAGAAATGCTTCCTTCCCACAGATAAGGTATGGAGAAACTATGGTTATATGTAAGATCAGAGGAAATCTATGGGTAAATTAATGATTAGCCCAGTGGTCACTCTTCTAGTTCCATTTTTAACTCTATTTACAACCTTCCCCTGGGAGGCATTATACCTACACATCCTTTGAGGCGAAATGCATTGTTTTCAATTTCTGTTTGTTCATCTGTTTTTCCCAACTTGTTCTTCTAGGATAATGATTCCTACAGAAGAATCAGCATTCATTCATTCATAGTTACCAAACCATGGTATGAGATATGCTGTGATGATTTTTCTGAATATAGTTGCCCTTTGAATAGCAACTGTCATCATTAGATAGTGATAAAAGGCATTAAAATATCTTCTGTAGAGGCATCACATTCTAACAAGGATCATCAGTGTATGTTTTTCCTAGCTTAGAACCGAGCACATAAATTATGGCATAAGAGGACATAAATTCTTGCTGTGTGCTATACTGTGTCATAGTGTAATGTCACGCAGTTTATACTTACATCGCATAAATGTCAGACTCTGTCATAATGGAGGAAAAAAGTGGCCTTGTCCCATGGCAACCTGAACCTTTCTTTTTTTCTTTTTTTTCTTTTTCTTTTCCCTTTAGTGGAGAAGAAAAGCCCCTGCACCAGGCGACCTTGCAGCCTCGGTGAATGCACTTGTCAGACACATCCTGCATTATGGTACTGCGAAACTCGGTGCCCTCTATGTAAATCTCTGCTTGAAATACAGCTGCGCTGTGAATTGATAGGGCTGATGAAATGTTGTGAAGCCAGAATGAATCACAACAAGGTAGTTAGAAGGGACGGGAGAGAGTAAATAAATCAAAGCAGAGATATTAAAGCAATGTTTTAACCATAACATTTCACGGATAGTGAAAGAAGTGGGAAACACTGTTGGAATAGGTTTTTCCGAGTTTTTTTTGGTCAGTTGTTAAACTGTCCTCCAAGAAATCCTCGAGTGTTATCATGCACTATTTGAGAGGTCTCAGCAGCGCATTACTAAGTCCCACATTAGCACTATGTTCAAATGTTCAGCATAGAGTGAAAACTGCTGTGCATCTGAGGAAAGGGAGAAGAATCTGTCCTTTTCCTAAGATTTGCTCCTAGGAATGACACCTACTGGGAGTAGGAATTCAACCTCTGCGTGTAATTACAGGCATTTTAGTGTGAAGGAATAGCTTGTTTGGCTTTGGATATGGTTTCTTTGGTTTGAGCCAATATCTAATTCAGGAGGAAACTCACTGCAACTCTTTAGACATCTCAGATTCACAATTTTGTATTACGTTAGATTGAGGTCTTGTCTTGCTTAACTGCTGCACTTCAGAAAACACAAAGTATGGAAAAATAGCTAGGCACAAAACTCCACATTTGTAGCAGTTATGTCAATAATTTTTTTTGTTTTACTTCCTTGCATACCTCAAAAACTACAGCAATTCTAAGAATACAATCTCTTACCTCCTTATGCTATGGTATATCAGTAACTGTCTTAAATTTCTTTTTTGTTTATATCTTGGTTGAGATCCTCCATTAAAATTTAGCAGACAGACTTAGAACTATAGTTCTTTGCTGTAAAAGCAGGTGTTTGTTGGTTTATATACATAGAAATATATATATGCATATATGTCATCAGTGACCACGTGGTAGGTGGTTGGAAGGGATGTTTCAATAGCTTAATCTACATTTTCTCCTTATTCCTCTTCAGATACTGGACTTTAGCTTATATCTGTTTACTCCTGTAATGAGATTGGCTTTTGCCATCTGTTAATTTGAGTCTGTTCCCAGCTAAATCATTTGGGGAAAGAATTTGGACTTTCTCCTCTTACTTAGATTGTATGAGACATTCAAAAAGAGAAATTGCTTTACTTGTTTTGCTGTTTACCTCCCTGCAGGGCTGTCTTTATAATTTCTTCTTTATAGGAAGTTTTCAGTGATTCCATTATACTTTTTTAGCTCTTCAGAACAATGATGAAATAAAATTTTGTTTTTCCTAAATACAAAGAATAGACTTTCCAGAAAAGTTGATTTAGGTTTCCTTTCCAGTATCAAAAGCTGACTTTAACCTAAGAGCCTTAAAAAGGCCTATGGATTTTACACTACTTTTTCAGTTACTGGCATGGGGTGATTAACAAGATGCCAAATAACAGGGGACTGGAAAGTTCTTCAGTGTATATACTATATAAAAACTAAGAGTTACTTTGTGATCATGAAACAACCTATATGTTCTGAATTATTTTAGTTGCCTGTAACAGCTTGTATGTTATTGGTTTCATTTATCTATTGTATTGGCCTCAGTGCATTAATACTTCATAGACACATATAATGAGTGATGATTGACAGATGTTTTAAGACCCTGATTCAAGAACATATTTTGGACAAGTTGATGCCTATTCAGGTGAAAGTCAGGTAAGTTAAAGCACTGCCTTGGACATAGCGAAGCATGTGATTAAATGCCTTCACGAATCATGGTCTAAATAATACTCCCTCAAGGTAAAACAAATACCTTCCTCATTCTTTTAGCAGTGAAAAATGTAGATCACTAGGCTTTGTCACTCTGTTCCTGAGTGACTTCTTTGATTCGTAGCAAAAAACTTTCCTGAAAATTATCACCATTGGAAGGAGAACAAAGCAAATACTGGTACCAGGCCTTTGATCGGTCCTGAACAAAACATAAGCGGGAGCATTAAAAAAACATTGCTTTTCTAATGAAGTTGCTATGGAAATGTTGATAAGCAGAGAAGCAAATTAAATGATCCTGTTGGAACTTTTTGTTTCTGTTGTTCTTTCCTAGTTATGTATAGGAAGGAATATATTCAGGAGGTGTTAATGTTGCACCAGTGACTGTCACTTGGACTTCTTCTAAAATGGCAATTAGATCAGTAGGTCTGCAATGGAAGGGGCAATTGCTCTTGCACTTACAATGAGAGATGAAAAAATAGTGGTATCCATTCAGAACATATACCACAGTGGAAACCTCCCTCCCTGAGAACAAGCAGTGCTACGGGATGCTCGGTAGCAATTCTCAGGTCTGCTCACACCACGGTGGCAGCCAGCCTTTATTATGGCCTGCCAGCCATACCCAGCCTGGAGTGTTTTAATTGCTGGCAGTGGCTGCCCTTTTGTTTTTATGTATTCCCTCTCTCAGTGTGCCTTCCATTATGGTTTCTTGGCAGCTCTGAAATACTCTTGGTTCCAACAGTGATTGCTTTCATAAGAGTCATGAGAGAGTGCACCTTTAATATTATCTGTGCCCTAGGTAGAAAGCAATAGCTATCCTTGGCGGCATGCCAGTGAATAGAAAGTGACATTTTAAATGGACACTACTGGTGCATCAAGCAGATGAAATTAAAGGGAGGCTGTGACAGCTAATGAAAGGCTGGTATGGGAAATGTCCAGGGCAAATTTGTTGTTTACAGGCAAGTATACCTGATTGGATGGGGATACAGCTGATTGCAAGTCACAGTGGGAATAAGGAGCTATTGCATGACGAATGCAGCTCTCCCAGGATGGTGTTAGTCCTTGCCTGTGGAGATTCATAGGTTAAGCAACAGCATCTGAAGTGCCATCAGCAGTGGCTGGGGATTCTTTGGCTGAGAAAGAAATTTTTGCTGCTTCATATAGGGAAAACAGCCTCTTGCAGCTCATTTCCAGATGTTAATAAAAAAATGTCTGCAAAAGCACAGAAAGCAGAGTTTAAAACAGGCAAAATAAACCTGTCTCCTTACCTTAACCAGAAAGGTTTAAGAAAAAAATCAGTCTTAAAATCATACAGTAAGCTAAGGCTAGTTAATTACATTTACACAACCCATATCACTTGCTAGTGACTACTAAAAGTGACTTCTGGAAAAAAGTTTGTGTAAGAGCATCAAGAGATCTACATGGGTGCTTTAAGAAAGTCTGTGTGCCGAGTTCTAGTCCCTGTGAAGTGAGTGGGGCTTTAAGCATTGGCCTTGGTGTGACCATGAATTATGTCAAATGGAGTCTCCAGTAATACAGCACTTCATTCAGCAGTATCCTGGCTAGCATAGTCAGTTTTTAACATAGCTATTTTTTCAGACATTCAATAAAATTTGATTTTGAGAAAGGTAATAAAATTTCAGTATCAAAATTTAATACAAAACTTTTCTTTTTATTATGGCCCTTCTGCATTTATTTTTCAGAACTCTCAGGTGAATAACTCATTTTTGGTTTGTGTTGTTGAGTGTGCTTTCGTTTATTCAAATCATGGGTCAGTGTAAATACAGCAAGAACTAAGGACAGTATTTTTAAAAATTTCAAGACAGATCTTCCAACACACAGATCCAAGCTGGATCTGCAAATGTATTTACCAAATGTTAAGAATGAAGACTAGGTGTATTCTGGCATTTTTGAATGCTAAAACAAACACCATCGTAAACTTCTCAAGTTTACCAAACCTTCTTAGGAAGTTGCATATTAAAAATTGACCTGCCTATGAAAGTTTTGGGGTGTGTGTGTATGCATTTGCTTATGCATTCATACCTAAAACATATTAATCATCTCTTGTTCTCAGTAGGAAAATCCAGAATAGATTTAGATGGATAGCTTTGCTGTTTCTTGATGGAGTGGATTAAGCCAGGTAGTTGATTCAGCAGTGACGTTTTTGTTGGCGTAAGGCTGGTTCTTCCTTCATGGAGCTGCAGGACCAGCAGATGTTGAACTGTTGGGATTCTGTGAGCTTCTAAAAATAATATTGCTAAGAGAAAACCCATACTCATCCTAAGAATCCTGCACGGTTATGTTGACCATTGGTTCATGTTTTCTATTTTAACAAACTAGTGGCAAATTTACGAAGCCATAAAAAAGAGACAATGTTGAAAGATCATGAAATACAGCTATCGCTAACAGAGATGACTGTTTCAAGACATGACATGAAAGGAATTGCAGGTATATTCTTATTTTCAAGCAGCTTTATTCTTCTCAACAGGAGCCTTTTGCTACTGAATAATTTATGATCACATTGTTTGTTGCGATTGAACAGAGTTCAAATTTAGAAACCAGAAGGCCAACAAAAATGAGAAACTGGGACTTCAGAGTAAATAAGGATTTGAGACTGTGATGAGTTCTCATCCTGTTTTTTTCCTTTGCTTGCAAAACTCATGAGCATGGCTGGCACTTGGGGAAGACACTGCTGAGACTGATGATTCAGATTTGTTGGCCCTACAGCTGGCTTCCTCTGCAAAGGACAGACACTGAGACTGACAATCTCTGTGTGCTGTTTATCTGGGGCACTGAGAAGAAAATCCCTTCTTTATTTCGTGCAACATCATCGTTCCCTGCAGAAGCACAGGAACTCGACTCAGCTTGGTCCCAGAGGGGGAAGGGGAACACTGCCAAAGGCTTGGCTGATTTCTGAGCCAACTGTCTGCAAACAGCAAAGAAACAGATGCGGTAGAGGCAGAGGGTGAAGGGTGCTACCCTAGGGCTACTACAAAGGGAGGGGAACCACAGTCTCTGGGAAGGGAAGGCTGTAGGGTGAGGTTTAGGGATGTGTTTGTAGGGGAAGTAGAGATGGGATGGAGGACCTCGTGTTTTCTTGGTGCTTGGTGGCCATGAAGCTTAGGGCAAGACAAACCAGTAGGTGCAAAAATTCACACCTGGAGTATCACCATATCTTAATAACTGCAGCTACAACAAGACATTAAAGGCATCCTTGACTAGGACTAACATACTTTGCAGGGGTCTGGACTGAGACACATAAACAAGCTCTCAGATGTATTTGGGGCTCATGGTTCCAGTCACAGTACAGAGCGAAGCTTTGTGGTATGAGATTTTGCGTCTGCTACACACAAACTTTTGACATATTTTCAAACACACATTGATTTCTGGGACTAATTTCTAATTACTTGACATTTGTAACATCAAACTGAAAGATTTAGCTCTAGCTTAAGGCAAACAAGATTCTTCCTGATGTGTGGCTTCAGATTTGGGAGCCAGGTAGGGTGATGAGGTAACACTAGTTTATAGTATTTCAGGAAATACGAAGGCTGATGTAAAATATGAATGCAGATATTTTCAGGGATTCAAAAGTGGACTTGTATTTGCTGAAAAATGGCAACTTACGCTGGAAATTACCAAAGGTGTATATGAGTACAAGCTTTTTTTGAGGTAGCACAACTCTTCAAAATGAGGTTTATAATGGATTAGCTACATTTCTTAAGGATGTAGAGGACCAAAGGCAGTAGAATGGTGTGGAAAGTTGGCAGGTTGAAATCATTTTAGCAGAATGATTGTTCAAATTGAGCTCTGTGTAATTTAGAGCACAGGAAGCATATACAATGAGCAGAAGACATAAATTTGTTTTCAGGCAAACCAGGAAAAAGCTGCTTTCCTTTGCTTTCTTTGTACAGAAACCAGAGATACTTTCTCAGCATATATAGCAAATTGAAAAGCATGCATGCTTATTTACAGACTGAGAAGTCTTACGTTTCTATTCTAAGTGTATAACGCACTTGAGGGTGGAAGTTGCAGTTAGCAAATGTCTGTGAGTAGAAGGGGAGCAGGAGAATAATTACACGGGAAAAGTAATTTGAACCATCTACTTGGAGCACTTGAATTGCATTTCCTGTATTTTCCAGATGTGTGTCTTTCCTTGTGCGTGTTCACTTCTTCCTAAATCAGAAATAATTTAATTCAGTGAGAGTGTGTGTATTTTGATGACCAAATCCGTATTTAAAACAAGAAAAAAAACCCACAAACCACTCTCTCTGAAAACAAAACCTTAAGTAATTCCAGCTCACAAGCAAGTAGAAATGTTACCTGTATTAAATCAGGGCAGCATGATAAGCCTGGACTCATGACTTCCAAGAAACATCGATTAGCTGTAGGAACATAGTCAAAGAGCAACATTCAGTCAATGACTCTAGAAAAAGCAGTTCATGATTTCAAAAGCTCGGAAGGATCCTAAAGTAGCCACACCTACTCATACTTGTAGGAGAAGCGAGGTCTGAGTACACTTTCTCTGTGCTCCATGCAGTACTGACTCCACACTCAACCCATGTCAATCTGCAGAACAGATTATCAGGATTAGCAGGATAAAGGGTGGGGGGAAGAAAGAGGAGTAAGGATCTGCTGATTTAAGAAATGACACAACAGAGAGCTAATAACATATCTTTGTGAGCTCCTGCAGCATGTATGCAAACACGGTGGCATGTCTAGGCAGGCCTGTAGCAAAGAGGGGACCTGTTAGTGTAAAATGCTAAGTGCAAAATTAGCTATAATAGAACAGATGTCAGTAAAAATCTCCAAACAAGACCCAAATAGATCAGTTTAAATTTCTCCTCATTTGTGATTCCTCAGTGGTGTCTTAGATTCGTGTGGAGTTTCTTTACTTATGTGACTGGAGGATACCCAAGGAGAATGTCAGTCATAGTCTGATTAGCATGAACTTCTTAAACTAAGGCTTCATCTTTGACAACTGTGGTATAAACTTATTCTTCCAAGAATAACCAGAGGACAGGTACCTATAGATGTCATCCATCACCTTCAAATCTACTGACTTACTTGCAACCTGCCTTCATAAGAGTCACTTTGTATTCCGTGACATTTGTTAGATTTTTTTTTTTAAGAGTTTGAACTCTGCTGGACACGTTCTGGCCTGAATAAGAATTTTCTTCTCTTTACAGGAAGCTGTGGAGACCTAAAAATTAAGGTTAGAACTTCAGCCAGATGTGTAGTTTGTGTGCATTTAAAAAAAAAAAAAGCAATAAAAGTAGAGAAATACTGATGAATTTACAAGACTTCCTCAAACCCCTGGCTGGGGCATCAATTTTTTCCTTGCTCTGACCAGGTAGAAGCGCTCCTTTAAAACTGAAAAAGCCCAAACTGAGAATGCAAGAAGGAAAACAAAGCTGAAAGCAAGGAGGTTTGTGAAATAGGAAGCAGGGCATGTCACAATGTTACTCCCTTTTCCTTGGGACCACTGATTTCATGAAAGTATGAAGCAAGGGCAGCCACCTTCATCCACAATCTGTGTAAATATCTGATAATAATCCTATCTCAGCATGGGTTTTTACTGCCATTTTTGCAGGTGGGAAACATCTAGACAGTATTGTAAAAAATTAACTAGTTTGTGGGTTATGCTTACCTGTTATTCAGCGACTTGGGTTTCATTTTGGGCTGTCTGTGGTTAATTTTAAGAGCACTGGGAACTTCAGAAGTTCTGGTGATCCCCGTATTGGCCAAACCATTAACATTTCAAGCACCCCAGAACAGTGAGGCTGTGGAAATTTGAGCTGAAGTGATTAATGTAAAACTCCATATCAAGTAGGAACCAGAAATGAAACCACAGTTCTGGGATTTCCTGGTTTCCCTGTCCAGGGTCTTGTTCTCACCAAAGCGACAAGTGGAAACATTTGTGCCTCTTTCATGCAGGGCTGAGACAAGTTGTTCCAATGCCGACGGCACGACATAGCTCTTGGCACCATGCTCTCCAAAATTGTCTGCTAGCGTAAGATCTCTGGCATCAAATCCAGGTTCATAACGTTCACTCTTTCAGCGTTTCCACAAGTTGTTGTGTGACATGGAGTTGCAACACAGGGATGCTGCCAAGTGCCAGGGCGTGGATTTTGGCTGGTTCCTGCCTGAACCCATCCAGCTGTTGCTGTGCTCTGCCCAGCCATGCATACTCATCTGAATTTCACAAATTGTTTATTCCATTGATAAAATAAATGCATAGTCAAAAGTAAAATTATTTATTAACAGTAAGGCTGGGACCTGAAGGGACCTGCACCAGCACGTGGTAGAATCCAAGCTCTGACAGCTATTCAGTTGACTGGATCCTATGCTGGTCACTGACAGAGTCTCCCCAGGTGCACAAATAGGACTAGGCTATTTTAACTGTTTTTTGAACAGTAAATTGCTGTCTTTGCAAAGGTTTATTTCACAAATATTACATGCAATTCTTTCCAAAACTCAAAGCTTTTTAGTTTATTTCACCTCTCAACCCCTCTTCTACTTCAAACACTGCCAATAGGAGTCTGGATAGGAAAGCAAAAATCCATCGGAAAATGAAAATAAGCATCTGTACACAATCGTATCCTCCATCAGTGTGAATACACGGCACTCAAGTCTTATCCAAAGCTGTGAATATTGCATGACAAAGTTGTTGCAGGTGTAGGCAGAAGCAAGAAAGTACTGAAAGACAGAGCAAAGAGGGTTAAAACACAGGCATACAAACATTTATGAAGAAAAGAATATTTCTGAACATGTTGCTTAATATTAATTGTGTTACAGCTCTTTTATTCTGTCTGCTTATGAAATATTTTGCAGCCAATAGCTATTTAGTAGAAAAGTAACACAACAACAGATGGGTCAGATGCTTCCAATACCACAGGTTTTATCCAGATGTAATTTTAAAAAATGCATATTTGCAGGCTTGAAAAGTCCTGTGAACTCATGTTTAAAGCAGTTTGGTTTTTGGCATATTCCAGCTTGATATGAATTGCGAGACTGGTTAACCTGACTTTCCTTTCTGTGGCTAACATGAGCTTGGTGTGGTTTTTTTATCATACAATGTATGCTGTATGTAGAGGAGATTTACTGTTTGTATCTGAAGCCTTCCCAAATTACCTATCTTCTTTTTTTCCTTTATGTGGACCTTAACTCAATGAAAACAAAACTGAGAAAAACAAGAGGTTTTCCTCCACCTTTTCTTAACTAGATATTTCTGATTTTGATGAAGATATTACTAAGGAGAGTTGATCAGCAACCAAAAGTGAGGAGCTGGAGTTTGACTATAGAATCAGGTCCTGATCTTCTAGCTGACTTTTTGTAACAGACTTGGGCATGTAATCTGAATGATGCAAACTCTAGAAAAGCTTAGAATGAAACACCATTCATAAGCAGAAATAGCAAAAAGTACTTTCAGTCATTTTTATCTCTAGCAGAGCTGGCTAATGCTTCATTTTAAAAAAAAAAAACAAACTAAAAAAGCTGTTTTGGAAATGAAGAGAGGGATCTGATTTTCCCATGGGAAAAGTTAAATATTTTGCCTAACAGTTGAACATGGTATGGCTTGTGTCCAAAAACCTGCTAATTTTTTAATGCCTGGTGGGACTAGTATTTTGGTACTTCATGGATTCATCTTCCTCTCTGAATCAGGCTTCTCATGTCACTCCACAGCTCAGCAAGAAGGGAGGTGACTTCGGTGGAGCCTGGGAAATACTGTCTGACCTAGAAGTCCAACACTTAAGGGAAAATGGAAAATCTTCAGATTCTTATTTCTATAAATTTCCAGGCTAGTGCTCATGAAAGAAAGCCTGAGATCTGGTTGTTTCTGTCAAAAAGCGAACACTGCAGTATAGTGTATTAATTTTAGATATTTAGGTGGATTTTCTTCCTATGTGTAGATATAAGATAGATGGAAGCAGTTAGAGGATAACAAGAGAAGGCGTGCCCTGGCAAGTAGACTTTGCCCTTCGGTTTGGAGGTTGTAGAAATTCCAAGAACAAGTTACAAGAAGATCCATGTATTTGAGAGTGTAGCATGTGTCACTTCAGTCAAGTACAAACAAAATTCCAGTGTACAGAAACATGAGTTTCATCTATATCTGGAATATGTACCGACTCCTTGAACCTTTAGTCTGATCTAGAAGATGAAATGGGAAAGCGTGTGGATGGCTGATCTATCCTCACTACTACTTTGTGCAAGGTCCATGTAAGAGGACAGAGCGTATTTTCGTCTTAGTTAACAAAATATAAAGTATTATTGTTCTGGCTTTGGAAGAGCAGCTGTTTCATATTTTCTCCTGTATAACAAACTCACCAAAGCTGTATCTTTTTTCTGATGGAGAATTAAAATGTGAAATTAATTCTCATCTACAATATTAGAGAGAGTTGCCGCAATCCAGGGCCACTGGTAAATCAAGCTTCTTTCAAAAAATTTGTATCTAAGCTAAAAATAGGCTAATGGTTTCTTTTACCTCTTGTCTATATTCACAGTCCCAAGAGGACTGACTACTGTAGTGTGTGAGCCCGAACAGCTTGATGGAGTTGCACCGGTGTAGACTTCATTGCTTTGAGCAGGGACGTAACCTTCTACATTTTACTTTTGGAAGTACACTTTGATTAGCAGTTGCCTGCAAATACACATATCTGCTTTCAATAAGTTAATCTTAAGCACTAAATGTAAATTTGAATCAGGAAGTCTACACAAGTGATGCAGCAAATCTATTGTGTTATTGAGATATTTGCTGGCATTATAGAATTACGCTTTCTTAAGAATTTTAGCTTTCCACGAGATGCTCTTTGTGAAGTAGTTTCCTTTATTCACAAGAGTCAATTGATGCCAAGTGTACTGCTTTGGAATTAGAGTAATGCTCAGTGTAACAGACAACTGCATGTAATGCAACAATAATCATCCATGTGCCTCTATTCCCACTTGCAATCATATCACTGTAGAAGAATATTATGAAATAAAAATATTGGGGACTGGATCAATTAAAAATGTCAGTATTTGACTGTTGTGTAATGAATCTTAGCCTGACAGGGCATATATTTTCTTACAACCTTAGATTATATAAGTACATAGTGTTTTAGCTTCCTATTACCTTACATTGGTCTAAAGATGCGTGATGGACATCTTCATGTTTTGTGCTCTCCTCAGTGTTAGGTAGTATTATACCTCCTTTACAGGGTAATCTTTAGAGCTTGCCATGCCAACTGAGTGATGAATTTCCTCACCAGCTTTTCATCCTGGCATTTTCAGAGGCATCACTGCAAGTTCTAGAATCTGCAAGCAATAATTCAAATTATCAAGACAATGTATTCATTAATGCTGGGGCTTTGATGCTTAGAAATTTTCACAGGACGTGGTGTAATTTACACCACACGTATTGGAAAAGCAGCTCCCATTCTGTCCAGCTGAAACTGAGTAACTCAGAGTGCTTTCACAGTAGATCACAGAAATTCAGCACGTGAAGACCACAGAACCCAATCATCACTTGTGCAAGATGAAGCAATAATTTCAGTAGGTGCAGCAACTCACTTTCACCTTCCCTTTTCAATTCCTTTAATATTAATAGCATTGACTAGCTTAGAAATGACAAGAAGAGATACTGAATAGTTTTCTTTTTCTTCATTCTCAGTATGTTGGAATTTGCACCTGTATGCATTCTTTTTAATAGTTCAAACTAGCTCCCTGGAAACCTTGCAGCATCTTGTTGACTTCTGTTCCTGTATGGGCAGCTGAGAGGGTGGTTGCTACCCTCTGTGTGAACCAGCACTTGAGGAGAGGTGGATGTGATCTCTTTCTAGGCATTTGAGTTCCATGACAGCAAAAGTAAAACACCACCCAATCTACAGCTTAGACCCAGTACAAACCTCAGGAATTTGGAGCTACAGTCAGCAGGAAAAGTTACGCTCAGACTCCCTTAGCTTTGGGAAACTAAGCTGTCAAGGTCTAGCAGTACTATGCACAAATGGTTTTCTTGTGTTTGGATGCTTTTTCCCATCAAAATCTTATTTCTGTCTTGTCCTACTGGTGTTTTGCAGAAATAGCAAAAGGGTGATCCGTGCTGAATCGCAAGTGCCTGCTCTGACTCAGAGCCAGAGACCCCCAGCTAGAGCACCGTGTAAGAAAAAGTCCTTCCTTGGATGGACGATGCTGGAAACAAACTGAAGTGAGAGAGGGGCACAGAGGAAGCAAACACAGGTAGATAATTTACAGGAGAGTATTAATCAAAGCAGTTGAAATATTTTACAACCATATGATTAACTGAAAATGGTGGATTATAATTCAACCGTTGGATAACTTACTAGTTAATAGACTGGAACATACGTCCTGAAGTTCTTGAGAGTTTTGTAGGTTTTTGAAACCTCTGTGGCTATCAGGAGACAGAGAAATTTTTCATTAACAAAAAAACACTAGTCGGTTTTGGAATCTTCCAGACCTATTTTTGTATGTTTCAATGAAAGTGCATTTTGCGATGGGGTTTGTTTGCTGATCTGTGTTATTGCCATGTGTGCCTCATGTGAAAATAATTCAGTGAGAGTATTTGTCTATGTGTGTATGTGGTACATATATATATATGCACACATACAGACATATATATTCTTATTTAAACTCATAAATAATTTCTTTCAAGAACCGATGCTCTTCTACTGTTCTATATCTCAGTGTTTCCACAGTCAAGAGTGCCATAATTTGGAAAAAATTGCAACTGTCACAACTCTGCAGCAGTAATGGCTTTGTAAGGACCAGTTTAATAAAAACATCGGGCCGCTCTGCTCCAAACAATTTTATTACAGTTAACAACTCAGCCAGTTATCGAGTGTGTTGTCACCAATGCACTCTCTGTCTCTGTGAATGATGACGCAAATGAGTTTTGGATTTCTGTAGCGTGTTACACATACACGTGCTGTCTTACAGCTGTGCAGCAGTATTTCTCTAAGGCATAAATCCACATGGGTAGGAGCAGTACCTAAAAAAACCTCCATTTTGTGATTACAAGATTCAACAGGCATCAAATTTATTTATCTGCATTAATTTACATGAAAAATATGTGAAGTCTTCTCCCTGGACTTTGGCTGGGTGGGTCTTTATTTTTCTAAACTCAATACAGAATTTTTAATAACTGAGTGAGTACCTTCCAGGAATCTGTTCTGGCCTGCACCTCTCCAATGCCTACTCCATTCCTTCGGTTTGCAAGGGTACCTTACCATGGATAATGTTCTTAATATAAATATTTCCATATCTAGAATTCAGAGAGATTTTTATTTGCCTTGTGTGTAATTCTTACTAATATAAAAAGCGTGTTCGTGTGAGATTAATAGTCTTTATATTATTTCTTTTTTCTTTCAAAAGTATGACAATATTAGCTGCACTTTACCCACTAGTAAATCTCTGCTTGAACTGTACTGCATTTTTATTGTTATTTTTTCAAAGATATGCTTACAAAAAAAAGTTCTCTGTGCATCAGCTGAATATGGAACTGGATATTGTGTTAGTCAGCCTCCAGTGATATGCTTCAGTTTTCCTCCACTGTTTTTTAATGTCAGATATTTCAGGAATGAGATGGTTTAGAAATTGAAGCTAAGAAATGTTGAACAGTGAATTGTGACTTTTGGGTAATAAGGACAATTTTGTAACAAACTGATCCTCAAATCTTATGTTGTTATTTATGATGCTAAAAAAAATATTGGTTCTGTGGATTTTTACCTTTAGAAAACACAACTGAGTGTAATTCATTTTGGCTTTTGGGAACGAGTGAATAGAAATTATGAGTTTTTGAAAATGTATTCTCAGTGATTCCCCCCCTGCCCCTCCCTTTTTTTACTCCCTGTGTCCAGAGAGATGTTCAATGTATGGTAGATGAAGGTAATTATTTTTTTCTAGAGAACAGATGTGATAATTAAGAACAGGAATAAGTTTCAAAATTCAATGAAAAAATAATTGTCAAGTGTACTTCTAAAATGAGGCACAAACAAAATGCATGCCTATGTGTGGATGATTAATAGGGGAATGTCAGTGTCTTTCCTTTAGTTCCTTTATACTGCTAAATGTAGTACTGCATACTCTATAAGACCATCAGAATTTACTCTCCTAAATATACTTGACCATAATGTCAATCAATAGTTTCTCCTGGCAAATAAAAAGTATTAACAGCTTCAATATAAAAAAAACTTTCTCTGCTTCAATTAGAATGGTACAGTATAACTGTTTGTCATTATTCCTTCCTCCTCAACCTGAAAAGTGTGCATCTAAATTAATTACTGTCACTTAGGTGCTCTCTTGATAAATATGTTATCTATATTTAATGTCTCTTTATTCTCATTTTATTATACATGTGTGCAGCAGTGACAGCAGATAACTGCCAAGGCGGTGTATCACAGCGAGAGACTTTGCTATTGCTTCTTTGGACTTTCTGGCACAACAGCTATATTTAGAATGCATACTGTCAGCCACGAATTGTCTACCTATATGCTTATCTTTTTCAAACCGTGATATAAAATTGCTTCTTTATACTGCATAGATAATATCCCCAAGTTTCACCCATACAGCTATAGTATTTGTTTCTACACTGATTAATTTACAAGTGTTATGAGCAGGAAAATTATTCTGAAGAGGAGAAGAGGTGTAAATCCAGTATAATAGGTGTTTGTGTGGATGCTATAAGGTTTTGTTGTCTACACCATAGGTAGTGCTTTAGTTAAGGAAAATGAGAAGTTGAAACTCAATTTCTTAGGTGAGGAGTGATTTATGATTGCAAACATACAGGAGTGTAGAAGTCAAAATAATAAACATTTTGTAAATTTGCACAATCCTCCATTTGCTATATATAATTATTTCCTGTGCATAGCATTTATGTCTCATGAGTAAAAAAGCTTCTCATAACATGTCCTCCTGCAGTGTTGTTAAGCTCACCTATTGAATACAACTGTTTGTGTAACATTAATTTAAAAAAAAAAAGGTACATTATCTAAAAGCCTATATAGTCTTTCTATTACAGGCAGGGGAATTTACAAGTTCCCATTGTTTTTTGGTGCAGTAAAAGCATATCGAGAACTACCAGCACACATTTATTACATTTAACATGAACAGAATTCACAGAAAGCAGTTCCCCAACTTGCTCTTTGTGAATGAAAAAATACTTGACTACACGGTTATCATACTGCTTTTTGTTGTTTCTCTTCAAGATAAGGAAGATGTTGCTGAGGATGTAAGCACACAGTTCTCTACAAGAGTGTCTACTAAGCTCTTAGTGCTGATGATCGTGTTCTCTGAAGTTGATGTAGAGTAGTTGTAGCAACTCACAGTAAAATACTCCATGTTTGCGACCAAGTTTAGTTCACGGGAAATATGGCCTTTTTTCCCCTCATTTAAAATTCTTTGAGTATCTCCCTCTGTACAGCATTAATGATATGCTATGTTTCCAAATCTGAATAAAAGTTGGGACTGCTACTCTTCAGTTATTTCTGGAAAGACGTGTGATGAGGAGGATATAACCATTTCACCACAGTGTGAATCACACCACTTACATGGACTCCAAAAGCTGTTCCTGTACCCAGGGCTTGTGGCAGAGACCAGTCCCTTAACCAAACTGTAGGTGCTGTAAAAGGCTGATGCAACGCAAACAATTCTCAGTGACTTGACTCCTGCAGAGCTCAGACTGAGCACTATGAAAAGACTCTTGAGGAGAAATACAGATCCCAGTTTGATGCTTTGGTGCTCTAAGAGGATTCCCAAAATCCTTGTTCCTGATGTGGCTACCTTAATAAAATCAGAAGACAGCTAGATATACGAGAAAAACTGATAGGCATTAGCAGTCTCGGTTTCTAGTGGTTTAATTTCATAGACCATCATGAAATGTCAGCCAAGTAAGTCACCAGGTAAGAGAAGAGATAGCCAAAGAATATAAAAAAGTACAAACTTTACACTGTTTTACAAGATGACAAAGTTTAATAGGGCATACCACAGAGTTCTGTACTAAGAAACTGAACCTTATTTTACTGTATGGTTTGGAAAACAGGATAAAAACTGAAGTATCAAAAGTTTTCAGCTGACTAGAACAATTACTTTCACATATTGAGATTAAATGACTTTCTCTACTGGAAAATTCAAAATAAAGTATTTGGAAAAAAAATGACCTGAATTAGGTGGCCTATAAGTATTTAGGGAATCACTGGGGGTCGCTTTAGTGTATGAAATCTTCACTTTCCAAAATGCTCAAAAAAAAAAAAGCCCAAGAGATAGTAGAATGGACAAGAATTTGAAGCAAGTCTTGTAAAAAAGTGGATGCAGATTTGAAGTTTCTGACTCAGGCTGTTGATACATGCCAGATCATTAAGTTACATAAAACCTTTTTCTACAGTAGTAAGTTAAGTCCGGCTTTTTTTTTTTTTTCTACTGTGCAGGCATATGGACTAAACCACCTAATGGCTCTCTCGTAAATCTGTCATTTTCTAAATTCAAGACTAATTCAAATAACGTGGAAACTAACAGTTAGCATCTATACAGCCCCATTACATACTAAGAAGTCCACAATTACATATCAACTGTTTGAAATCCAAAGTCTTTCAAATACCCCTTCTAGAAACACATATGTAATTAAAGCTGACTGATCTTGCAATCAGCTATAGTCGGCGCTGCAGTTATTTTCCTCCTTGACAATAGTCAGAATGGTCAAAATCCTCTCAGAGATTTCTGATGAGGGGGTGGATTGTGTCCTTGATTGAGAGATGCAAAATTTATACAACATTGATATTCCAGCTGCTCACCTTCTAATCCTCCAGATCAGGAATTGCTCAGGGTTTCACAGGCTTCGGCTATCCTTAGGCATGCAGAAAACATATAGTCTCTCTCCATCTTGATATGAGGCAGCTTTTGTGCTCATGGAGTGAACGTGGTCTCCTGCTGCATCTCTCAGCAGACCACCTGCAACTCCTTTAGGTTGTTGTAATTCCACAGTGCATCATGTTATATTGCCAGCAAAAATATTGAGTTCATCTGCAGCTGCATCAATTAGCTCCTCAAGTCTGCAAATAGTGACACCAGTGACACTTTTTTGGGTGAATGAGGGACCTACTGGAGAGTACATAAATGAAATGATTAACCATCCCTTTCATGTACTGTGTTTAAACATTCTTTTGCCATCATGTACTTTGAAAATGACATTGCTCTGCCCATAACTCATAAAACACATACAAATATTTTGCATCTGTCACAACCAAGTTTCACAGATACACAGACGTGCAACAGCACAGATGCTGATTAAGTATATACATGTATTCCTCTTCGTCAGAGACAATTGGTATTTTGTGACATTAACTACTGTATTATAGAACTGGTATCTTAAGATCATGGAATTTCATTGTGTTAATGTTTTCCCGTGCTTGTTACAGATAATGTCTCGTGTCTTACGTGAAGTATGTAAGGGCTGTCTTTAACCCATCAGAATACGTACAGGATCTTCTTTTATGGGGAGAAATTTGCCAAGGCACTATTGCCTTATAAAATATCAAAACATGCTCACTTAACTCCTCTGGCCCTACACCAGTCAGTGTTATTCCAAAAGAGAAGGTGAACTTCTGGTTTAGGGGTTTAAGGTGCCTGCTAATATGTTTGCTGCTTACCCAGCCCAAGTTAGTTGTCTTTCCACAGAGACCCCATCACAAACCAAAGGGACTTAACACTCCATGCTCTTAATGTGATTGTAGAAGGATGAATCCCTCCTCCTGCCTTTTTTTTTTTGTTAACCAAAATACAGATCTTCTAGCATATGCTTGGCAGAATAATTTTAATTAATTTGAAAGTCTCTTCTGAACAAACTTTTGAACCTACTTGAGCTCTTCCAGTAAAAACTAGGCTGTTAATATTGTGCAAGACACCTATAGGTTTTCTTTTGACTATGTTCAGCTCTGTCCATGTTAGTGGCTCACTTGCTCCTACCATCCATCTTAATCCTATTTTTGTAAGAGCCTACTATATTTGCTACTCCAATCCTTGTTTCCAGATGTCCTCAGGGGAATGTTTCAATCAACCCTCTCAACACAGAGTGTTTTAACACAGACTGGGACTATGGTGGTGGTGTCTGTGAGCTGCTTCCTTTCAGTTGTTTTGGACAAACAGTAGTGTGTTCAGGAATTAAAGCGATGACAGACATCTGGATCAAGTGAAAAACAAGGGCGTCACCAACAAATACATGCGTAGTCAAGCAGATGCTGCAATGAGCAGGATCAGCTGTGGATACTTAGCTGTGTTGAGAGGGACACAGGAATTGTAGGAGAATGTTGGGATGATGGGGGACCTACCCATAAGCAAGATGTGGCAAAATGGACCTTGGGAGCCCAAAGAAATGGAAGTCATCTTGGAGGACTGGGCAGGTGGATTAGAACTGCAATAGTAGTAAACACCAAAGGTTTATTACTGACCTCATGGACCAGTCACTGGTTGTGACAATTGGAAAGCAGTACTGGTTTTCAGTGGTTTCCAGGGGTTTGAAATATTTTTTCAAGTTAACAGTGAAACAAAGCAAAACTTCTGAATGTTTGCCTCCAGCTCAGAGAAAGGGGAGAGTGTTTGCGCTTCAGGGGTCTACTTTAGCTGGCGGATGTCAGGCAACAATTTGGGACAGAAAAAATGCAGATACACATCTGACTCAGCATGACTCAGAGAAGAGGTTTTTAGTTCAGATCACTGTTGGGCAGAACTGGTACTTGACATTTTCATTGAAAATAACCATATACAGCTCTACTTGCTGCAGTAGTTTCAAACTCCTTTGTTTACCTTGCCTCTATTTTACTTTCAGGGGGAGGAACATCCTTTTCTGCCCTCCAGAGTGTGTAAATGAGGAGGAACAGCGTGTGTCAGTGTGTGTGCATGTGTGTATGTATTCACTTGCCTCTCCATATGTTTAAAAATCAGAAGGAGAAATATACCCTGGAATGGAAACACCAGAGGACTAGATTCTGACTCTGTGTTGATATAACTCTATTAATGTCAGTAGAGCTGGTGCTGATTTATACCAGTGTGGGGTCAAAGAGCACAGCCTCATGGCACCTGGAGCAGCTGGTGTTCCTCCCCCCAGGGGTGGTAAATAGGTAGGCTGAGGTTTTCTCCTCTGCTGCGTTGCTATTTCAGGTCTCTGTCAGGGATTACTTCTCAGTTCTCCCTCTTCCAGTGGTATGTTAATGTGCCGTGTCAGGTGTGCTTGCAGGCTGTGCACCGGTGGAAATGGTAGGCAGCTCAGCAGAGGCACCGTGCTGACAGAAATACCCTTCTAATGAAAAGGAAGTCAGGATGGATAACTTCCCGTAATATCTTCCCTCTCATGAAACTGACAGAAAAGCACACAAGAAAAAGCTGCTTTTTCTTCTTGTCTTTAGCCTTTTGCCTGGGTTTGTGTTCCCTCTGGCCTTATGGTTTCTCATGAGCTTTTGCTGTGTCCATCCTTCCTTTTCCTTGAGCCTCTATCAGCAGGCAGAGGAGACAGGGTCTGATCTAGGGGACAGTCAGCAGCAGGCTATAAATTTGACAGCATATCACAACCATGCTTCAATATGCTATGTAATTTATAAGGCAACACATCCTTTTTAAGACCAGCCCTGAATCCCAGTATATCAAACAGCAGGAGGCTGAAGAATAGGCCACTACTGCCACTTATAATAATCCCTCTAGAAACACAATGTGTGAAGGGTCTTATATCTGTCTTTAAAGTTGTTTTCTTTCTCCTTTTAGCTGCTATGTGCCATGTTTTTATTAGAAGTTATTGCTAGTGTGAGTTCATTGATAAAGCTCCATTGTATCTAGCACGAAAAGAGAACAAAAGATGTAATATTCCCTGGCATAGCATCCGGATTCTCATTGTACAGCATTGACTTCAAGGGACAGAAATTTCTCTCATTAGGTTTTCTTCTCTGCTACCGAATTCCTGGCAAAATCAAAGTTCAAAAATTAAGCTTAAAACCCAAAGGGAGTTGAACGTGTCAAAATGTTTTATAAATTGAAGGACAGAGAAGTTCTGGAGACAGCTTTAAAATATGTGTATCATTTTAACCAATACTTTATAGGGGAGGCTCTGTCACTCTGAGCAGAGGATAATTACTCTGTGTCCCTGCCCTGCTTCTGCATAGCAACCCACATCCCACCTGGGCAAGCTCGCCCTCTCCTCTGTGACGGGGGCGGACAGGGACCCTCTCTCTGGCCATGGGGAGGGGAAGGAAGGTGATCTGCGTGTTTCCCTTCCCTTCCTTTCCTCCTTCCTCTGCTCTAGTCTGACGACAAGTACTGAAGTGCAGGACGTGAGATGAATCTGCTACAAAACCTTTGGGATCTAGGTGCTTTTGGTGGGTTTTTTAAATTTATTTTTTATCTATTTATTTGTTATCCTAGGAAATCCAGGCTATCCAGAGTTTGTTCTGAATGGAGGAACTACCCAGAACTGAATTATCCAATAGGCCTGGTCTTGAAGCCATGCGTAACTTGGTCTGGCTGTTTATAACCTGAGTAGAGGAAAGGTATATTAAAACAAGACAAAGCATACGCCGCTGAGAGTCACAAACTACCTACAAATGCCAGATACAGACTGGAATAACTGAAATTATAAACAAGGAAAGAAGATGACTCCTCTCTCTGTTCCTCACTGCCTGCAGAGGAATATCGGATTAGTGCAGCAGCCAACAGAAGCCAACGCAGACATGAAAAGTACCATAATACAGCCAAGATTAAATACCAGAGCTATGCTGAGAGGCATCTGAGCCACCTACGAAAGCAGAAGCTCTCATTCACTGCAAAGCAGGTAGCAGAAAACGGCAATTTCCAGAAACAAGAGGAAGTATTTTCAAGAAAAGAATAAATATGCTTTGGTGTCAGAGCTGCGACCTCCATGCCAGGCTAGAGGACCAGTGTCAAAGGCAGATCAAAGCTACTGGACTGATGTGCTAGTATTAGAGTTTGGGCTTTGGTACCGGTGAATTGTGTGGCAAATAGAAAAAATAACCAGATATTCTGAAAGTTATTTGCTTTGAGCTATACCCTGGATTGGTCTGGCTCACTTAGGCACTGTCAGCGAAGGTCTTCCATAAGAAAGGACTTAATGAATGCCGGGGTCCGAACAGCCTCCTCAGCATCGGCACGCAGAGGCAATCCTTGATTTACAGCCGCAAGGAAAGATGACGTGTAGCGTGTTCACCCTCTTTTCCAGCAGCACTTCTGGACTTCTGGGAAACAAGAGGTCTATTGCCAGGGGGAGAACAAGTCAGATAAAAAGTTTGTGGTTATTGACTTCCTTGCTTTCTGCAGGACGTTGCTGCAGGACATTTACTGTGTTTTCCATATGACATTGCTGCAGAGGTAGGCAGTCCGGGGCCAGTGACGGATGGAGAAGTATCTCGTAGACAATGATTCCTTCGGGACTGTACTGTCTAGAAGATGGAAGAGGGCCAGGAGAGATCAAAGGCACAGTGTCTGTTAAAAAATAGTGATTACAGCTGTGTGCATGTATGGTTGTGGGGGATATTCTGTTTTCTGTTTTGATTTAATTATTAGACTCTTAGGAAATAGAATTTCAGATCAATTTCAAAGTAGGTTTTTTTTGTGAATTAAAGAAATATTACAGATTCTTTTTTACTCAAACTTAAATATGTGTGTGTGCATGTAGTTACAGCTACATAGGCTCTCATCACGGCATTTTAATGGTAAGCTTAGTTTCTTATACAGTTACATTATAAAATTGTGTGTAAAGCTGAAATGGTTCACTGAAAGGGAAACTATAAAACTGTATAAAGATTCATGATCCCTTACTGGTCTTATTTTAACAAGAAACTATAAAAAGAAACATTTATTTTCCATGCTAAAAGTAAAGGTCACTCAGTAGCTTTCCGTTTTCTTTCCGTTTTTTTCCTCTTCTTGGCACTCATGTTTGTTTCTGAAAATATTTCATTCTTTTTTCTTTCATTTCTCCCCTTTCAAGCTCACCATCTTTCACTCTAACAGCTTCTTTCTTCTATATTATTATTTCCCAGCAAACTAATATCCTTAGGGGTTCTCTTGCCTTTTATTACAAGGAGTTCATATCATCTGGCCCCGTGAACTGGAGGGCAGATAAGGAACTATTTTCAGCGCTGTAATGTAGTAGGGGTAGTCTGCACACTGATCCAAATGAGACTTATTCTTTAGTTATTGCTAAACTTTCTTTTCCATGGAGCTGGTAAAGAACAGATGGTAAAGAACCAGTGGTCATTTGTACAAGATGACTAGGAAGCATTAAAAATTGTGTACTAGTCTCCAGAACACAAAAGCTACTGACACTTCACCATTTCATTGAATTATAGGGTCGGTCATTTCTTATTTTTAGGAGGTCAGCTGCTCTGACTATTGAATAGTCAGAGAATATATAGAATAGAACTGTAATTTCTCTTACCCCTGGGGTCTCTTCTGGGTCTTAACACTCCAGAAGTATCAAATACATTAAGTGTTCACTTTCAAAGAGTGGCTTCTGCTTCCATGGCCAAACTGCACGGTCCTGGGCCACCCAAATAATTTCTGCTTTTAATGTACTAAATTTATGATAAATGAAAGTCATGGCACCTGTAGGGCCCTTTCAAAATGCAACAGATGACTTTTTTGCAGATGTGTATCCCAAGTCCTGTATATTTTTAACATGCTCTGTGCCATTCAGAACCATAGGGGTTCTCACAGGGTTTTCAGCACTAAGATTTTTACTTTATAGGCAGTCCATGGGCTTAAGAAGTTAATGAACTACTGATTAATTAGGCATTACAAAATCCTGAAAATCTAAGACTAGCATGAGATTTTTGTCCCTTTCCTCTCTGAAGATATGCTTGCTTTTTGCTGGTTTTCTATATTTATTAATCTTATATTAACCTCTATATCTTAAAAAGTGTTTCTTATGTTTCCCAGTCCAGTGATGTTTCTGTTGTTTATATTTTTGGCAAGAAGTCTTTATTTTAAGGCAATACCATACTGACTTTTCTGATTTTCTTTCCCTGCTCTAGCAGCTCTAGAGCAGATTGTGTGGCAGCTACTTCAGAAACCAGAGTCTTGTGTCAGCTTCATAGATTTTACGCAGTAATTTACGTTGTGCTTTTATAAAGTTGTAGACCACTAGAGCTACTGCAGGTGCACGTGGTGATGTAGTTCCTTTCTTCCTCCCCCATTTGGAATAAAAAAAAAAGCTCTTCCTTATATTTTTTGTTTATTTTTGTTAATTTTATTCAAGTGCTATCCAGTTAGTATTCTTAACACCTCTTTCCGTTGAGTAGGTAGCCAAGAATAAAAAAATCTCCTAGTCATTCCACAATTTCATTTTCTTTAATCATTCTTTCTATAGAAGTACATGGCTGGTAATATAGCAAAAGGAAAGGTCTTTTCCCCCTAAAATACTGCTATAATATTCAGGGTTATTTTAAAATCAAGTATTTGGCAACCATCTCCAGAAAACTTTAAACAGTGCAATTTTTTTTCTTAAATTAGCTGTTACATTTAAAAATGTGACATGACATAAATTAAATTCTAGCAGAATCCTATCTAGAGCAAACTAGCAGCTGATAATTCTGAATTTCTAAACAGATTTTCTCCAAATTAGTTGCAAATCAGTTGTTGGATGCTCTTCAATGAAAAGTCACTGTCACCACTGTAAGACTGGTACCATTGTAAATATGCTTTACCTAGTGACAGGTGATCTACTGGGTTGGCTGTGACAGGGTTTTGGCAGTGCACACAGCATTAACCTTACCCTCCTTTCCCTTCTTCTCCAGTCTGTTTCCCTTCCGTACCACGAGCACTTTCTGCACTTACTCATCTAAACCCCCTGAGCTGTTTAGCAGATAGCCTTCATGATCGCACCATTTGCCTCTGTTTCAGGCCATGGAGCCAGCTGCTGTCCCAGATGCACTTGGGGGACTCTGGCAGGATGGTTTGGAAAGGAGTGACCTTGGCCCTGATTCTGCTAAGACACTGGTGTGACGGTGGGTCTTGCCCTTTTGATTACGGAAGAGGAACGTAATCGTCCATACATGCTGTTGCTGGCACTGGTTGCTTGTGCCTTGATGGATGTCAATATATTAGAACTTGCTTCTGTTTTGAATAGAAAATTGCATCTGCTCCCAGAGCTCAGTATGATCTGTCTTTAAGGTAACTATGTACATATTGCAGGGAGACTCCACTGAGTTGGTAGACTTGATTAGTAGAACTACTACAAAGGATAAATTATCTCAATGAAATTATTTCATGAACGGTTAGATAGGAGAATCTGCTCCATGCCCACGGCTCTGAATAACCTGGGGCTAGATGTGAATGTAGTAGGCTAACCTTACGTGAGAGGTTCAGCACCTGCATGATAAGGAATGAGAGTTCTTCAGATGAGAAGTCTGGGGTGGTATAAGGGGAAGGGACTTCGCACAGTGACCAGGCCCATGTGCTCTTTCCATGTAGCATCTTCTGCTTCTTGTGGGTTGGGTGGAGTGTTGATCTGATCTGATGTGGCAACTGCTAGGTGTAAGCCATTTGTACCAAAGGCTCTGTTCCTAGATTAAAGACTAGTTAAACACATGCAAATACTTAATGTAACAGTTTAGCGCAGAGTACAAAACACAGCACCCTTTATTTATCACATCTTTATAATTCTTCAGAAGAGGTACTGTAGAAATCTGTCTAAGATGCCAGCAATTATAGTGCATAGAATATGCTCACAAAGACTTCCATGGAGTAAATCTGTCCAGGTGAAATACAGCTCCAAACATTTGAGGAAATTGGGTAGGTGTATAGAAGCAGAAAGCATTGACAATTTTGGCAACTTCTAAAATGCCACTGCATACAGCAGAAGAGAGCAGAACAGACATCTTTTCATCCAGCATGTCTTCTTTCTCTTTCTCTCTCACAGCTGCCTTTGTCTACTGTCTATGCAAATACCTATACTATATTCTGTCCTTTTGTGTATTTCCTAGATACTTCATGATTCCAGAGAGGTTGTGGAAGTGTTTGTGTGTGTTTGTATGCACAGTGAACAATGCCATGGACTATTCATCGAAGTGATAAATTGTGTTCACTCTGAAGTCGGGTACCTCTCATTGACTTTAGTTTCTTTCCTATTGGATATGTTTAAGATTAACCAGGCATTAGTCATTAATCAAGGTGGTATCCGCAAATAAATTTTTCATCGTAACGAGCTGTGTAGTTGAATTAATAGTATTTGCACTTTCATTATTTGCCATGATGTATGGGTATGGTACCAATGCAGTGGGCCCAGTGTGGCTGTTGGTGTTGCTGTGATCTCAACAGATAACTCAGCAAAAAATAAAATGATCGTGTAATACTATCTCAGGACATCTTTTAATTGAATGCAGAATTTACTTCTAATGTTTTAGGCACTGCACTACAGTTTTCTTGTAGTAGATGCATATTTTTAATTTGTTGTCTAGTATTGTTAATGTATAGATAAGTGGTAAGTCAAAGCTGAGAAGGGACAAATATAGGATTTTGGAGTTCGTTGTGATAGAGACCTTGCAAAATAATTTTTAACAACAGCTTTAGGTGTTGTATTGCAGATTTACATTTAAAATATTACTGTACTGTGATTCTGAAAATTCTACTTGTAATGAGGAATAAACAAAATCTTATTTGCAGGAAATTAGTTTTTAAAACCTAGTGTGGGCTTGCTTGAGTGAATGATTCTGCACATTTGAATTTGTATTGTTTCTGCCAAAGAGACGTATAAGGGAACTGATACTCTTCATGAGATGACAACCAAAGTCTTTTGCAAGAGAATATAATTTCACTTACAGCTGACTGAATTCTGGAAAAGAAGGATGTGTGTAAGAAACTAGTGAATATAGCCCATGAAATAATTTTGTTGTGGATGGTAGCATTTTGTATTCACTTAATATTCATTTTAATGATGTATAAACTTTCATTGAAAACAAAATTGTTGCAAAAATTAACCTGAATATCTAGATCTGCTTACTCTCAGAGTACCCTCATGGATGTTTTGACACATTATTTTTTTCATACTATTTTCATTGAAGCGTTATGAGCAGTAAAATGTAACTTCTGAAACGGGGTGCTTCCAGGGAGGTTGAGGGTTGGACTAGATGACCTTTAAAGGTCCCTTCCAACTCAAACGGTTCTATGATTCTATGTTCTTGTGTCAGTACCCCATGGGGACTGACAAGCCCCACATTCCTTGACTGGCCCCCTCCAGAACTTGCTTCCGAGAACCCTCCCCCTGAATCCGCAGGCACCGTTTTGTCTTGACCAGGGCCCCATGCCTGCCCCAGGCAGCGCCATGCCTGGCCCAGTGCCCTGCTGCCCTGTCTGGGCTCCCTGACCATCACCTCAGGTCCCTGAGGGATGCCACTGCTGCCCCTGGCCCAGACCAGAGCCCGGCTGGGCTGCATCCTTGTCAGGGGTCTCTGCCCCATGCTGAGGTGCTCCTGGTTCCAAGCCCTGCTCCTCCTGCCCCCAACATCTTCTCAGGGTAAAACCCTCTGTGAATAACAGCTCATCAGCTGTTGATCTGAACAGCGAGGGATTCATGGGCTGAAATGCACCTGGGGAAGCTTATTCTACTGGCTACCTGAGTGGAGCCATTTGGAAAAGTGAATCATAATTGCGGAGATGGAAACTGTTCCAGTTACTCCTTAAAATGATGCAAACTGGCAGCATAAGACAAAGCTGTGCTATTTGTAAAAGTGAAGGAAAGGACAATAACAAAACTACCAGCAAACCTCAAGAGCCAGTGGAGAGCTCGCCAACCCACAGGAAGGGTGAGGAAGAGGTACAACTTGCAGAACAGATTAACTGGGACTACTTGGCCGTCTTTGTACTGTATTGTAAGATGCAATGCAAAACTGTGGCTTTGTGTTCATGTGGAGTTATGTGGCCTCATGACCCATTTCAGAATTTAAACGTTTGCAGAAGCTTGACAACACTGACAGTCTTCATCCTCTGCAAAATCTGCATTTACCCTAGCACAATCAGTGTTGATGTCCTTGTGGACATATCAACTTGACTGAGGAGAGCTTGTCCCATGGCACATTTGTGCCAGGATTTCAGTCCCATTTTGGCACTGAAAGATCATTCAGCTGTTGCTGAGATGAGGCAGAAATACCTAGCATGAGGCACAGCTATTTGAGGTGTTCTTTGAATACCTTGGATGCATTCAGCAGCAACTGATGCTGACCTATAGCACAGGATAATTCTAGTTTGCATTTCTAATGCGTATCTTGAAGCAGCTGGGCTCCCCAGAGCAGTACATGGTCTTTACAGGATATCACCAAGTTGTCTTTGAAAGGGAAGTTCTCTCTATGGATGTGTAAAGATTAAATCCATTGAAAAGTACTGTGTGATCAAGTTAGCTCAGCAAACACAGCTAGCTACTTTGGGATGTAAATTAATCTAAACTTTCATGCAGAGAAATATGAGCCCTTAAAATTCAGTAAATTAATTATTGGACAAATCTTTAACTAAATACACAAAGTTTATTATGCAGATCAGAGATCCCTCTTTCTTCTGCTGCCTCTTCTTGATTACGACTGAAAGTGGGAATGCCCTGTCTGTAAAGTATGTGATTCTTCTGCAGCTATTGTCTAGGAGTCATAGTTGGCTTTTTTTTTTTTTTTGTAACACTTGATAATTGATGC